>MDTF01000785.1_pt1 | contig 31932 bp, 20 predicted proteins | sample 811191 | NCBI WGS metagenome assembly MDTF01 (sample SAMN05326649, study PRJNA326480) | marine metagenome | isolation source: seawater | place: Southern Ocean | collected 2011 | reverse complement strand
TGAAAGAGTACTTGTAGGAAAATAATTAGCAACATAAGATAGGTTGACATCATTAACTTGTTTGAATGTTTGATTAGTTTCTTCAAAGTATTCATTACTTAAAAAGACAACTACCTTATCTACAAACTCTCTACCCATTGGGCCAATGTCTGCTTGCATTTGACTTAAGACTTCCTTAGTGTATCCCATAGCTTCTAACTTCGCAGCTTGAACATCGTTCTTTCCTAAGGCATACATTCTCATTATCTCATCAATAGTAAGAACAACTTTCTTACCATTAACCACATAGTTTCTTGTTCCCATAGGAAGTTTTCTTAAGAGTTCTTTATACCCTTTAGTAATACCTTCTATAGAATTAGCAATACCTCCAAGACCTTCAGTCATGGATTCCATTATACGTTGCTTACCTTCCAGAGCTTTAGTTTCCATTCGGTTAATTCGATTGTAGATATTTTCTACAAAGAAATTATTACCCTTAGCAACATTATCCATTAGGTTTGTTAGTGTACCTAAATGAGCAATTCTTTTTCTAAAGAAATCTGCAATACCTATTCCACTTGCAAAGTCAAATTGTGTGTATAGTTTTTTAATACCATCCCAAATTTTACGTTGTTGGAACGCATCCCATACACCTCTTTTGTCCTGGTCTAAACTATTTCTATCCTTCAATGTTCCATCTTCATTAAATAAGAACGGAAAGTTTTCTCTGATTTGAGATGTAGCTTGCTCATCTAATTTACCTTGACTTACAGCTCGTCTTATTCTGTTGGCTGATAATCTTTTAATAGACTCTGCTCTTACATCTTTCACACCTGCTAATAATTCTTTAACATCTTCAAGACTCATGCTATCTATGTCAGCGAATGTATCAATAGCTGTAAGCATTTCTAATAACTGTGCTTCTTTTACTGTTAGTTTTTCACCATTAAGTTCTTTGACCATAACATCAGAGACTGTTAAAGCTTTGTTTCCAACAACAACAACAGGCTGAGATAGTCTTTCAATTAAAGCTTCAAGTCCAGCTGGATCTTTTAAAGCCAACTTTAAAATCTGATTAACTGTTTGGAAAAACTGTTGTCCTTCTGCATCTAAACCACCACTTCTTTCTTTACCAGTAGCTGTAATTTTTTTCTTTGCTTTAGCAGATACAATTTTCTGAATTTGTTTAATGACTGCGATTTTTTGTTTTTGTCTTTGATCGCTTACTATTTTTAAAACTTGCTGAGCATCTACAAAGAATGTATTATCAGTAGCCTTATCAATTAACCTGGCTATCTTTTTAAGAACAGCATCAGAGTACTCTCCCTTAGGTAAAGTTGTTCTTATCAACTGACGTAACCTTGCCTTACCTTTTGCAACAGACTCTACACCTTCTTTAAATTTTGACAATCCTTTTCTAATACCACTAATAATTTTTGCAACCTTACGATTTGCAGTAGTAGTAAGACTTCTATCATAAGCACTAATCAATTGTTCTTGTACGATCAGTGGTTGTTTTTGAAACTCTGGATTAGCTTGTAAAAGATCCAAAGCTTTTTGTCTCATCTCCCCATTAGATGGTTTGTTATCTGTAATATATTGTTGTAGTTGTAAGCTAACAGATTCATAGATCTCTTTACCTATTTTCATACCACCTTCTACATTTCCAAAAGCACGAGGGATTGCATCAAATAAAGTTTTAATTGGTGCTGTAGTATCTAACAAAGCTTTGATCTCCTTTGCTGTAAGTTTCTTAACCCTCTTTAAATAATCTGCAATAGCTAAGTCTTTAAAATCTAACTGTCTTGCTTTATCTACGATGTCCATAAGTGAATCATCTTTCGCAAACTCTACTTGCTGAAGTCTATCATTGGCTGGAGGATTAAACTTCCTGCCATTCTTGGTAATAAAATAACCTGTTAAATCTCCTTGACCATAAGATCTGTATGCTGCCTTTAAACCATAACCTTGTTTCTCTAATTGTTTTCTTAATCCTGCTGGATTAAAAAGATTAGAAGAGAAAAATCCAGATGGATTGATTCCATTTTGCTGAGCAATTTTAGTTACAGCTTGTACTGGAGTCTTCTGTTGTCTATCATTTGATACTGTCTTTGGTTTCTTTTTAGCATCTCTTCTTTTAGTTCCTTCACTAACAGCAGTTGATGCAGCATTGTTATCATACTGACCTTCCACTACTGATACATTACGAACTGCATAATCAAGATTGTATTTACCATCTTGTCCTTTCTGAACTAAGACTTTACTACCACTCTCTCTATTCTTAAGTAAATGTAATACAGGCTTACTACCATCTTTTAATGCTATATGAAATGGATAACTTGGATGAGAATCTTTCTTAACCACAACCTCGCCATTAACTTCAATCACTGCATAAACATCTCCTGTGTTTAATCCTTTAGTTAACTTCTCTGCTGCCATCTTAGCAACCAACTCTACAAGAGCTTGCGAGCCAGGCTTACCACCTTTTAAAGTTGTATTACCTTTAGCTACACTTCTGGTTACATCTCCACCTAAGAACTTAGCTATGGATGCTTGACTTTCTTTAGGAAGATTCTTTGCTATCTCTCCTACAATATCTTTTACTATAAACCCTCTCTTCTCAAACGTACTTGTTGTTGGATCAGTAAAGTATTTTTTAATATCTGATTTTAAATCTTTAGCACTTTGTCTTAAGTTTATCTCTCCACCAGCTTTCTTAATTGTTGTAGATGCTGCTGCTCTAAAAACTGAAGGGCTAATTAGTTTCTTATCTAACATGGTATTAAGTATAGCCAATGTAGAATTTACTCCTGAAGCACTACTAACCAATTTAGCATCAGTACCTTTTGTTAAAGTAAGGAATGCCTTACCTCCATTTTGTTTTCGTTGTTTGTTTAATGAGTTTGCAATAGTATTTGCTGTGCCTTTTTTACCTGAGGCCCACACATCTCCAAACTTTGTTACAAAAAATACACCACCTTCTCCTTCAAAAATTGTTTTACCATCAAACGCAATCTCTCCTGCAAGCATATCATCAGGAGATGTAATAGTGGTAAACATGTTTTCTAAGAACGCAACATCTTTTGGTTCGGTTATTAAACCTTCCTTTATCATTTTCTTTATACTCTCAAACTGAGTATACTTAACTTCAAAGCCACCTACCTTTTCTGTTTTTAAAGCATCAGATGGAGCATTGACTTCTTTTCCTCCTTCAAATTCTGACAGGTTTACATCTGCCTCTGTTATTTCTTTTCCATCTTTTATGCTTTTAGCTATAGTGTCTAATACTTCTAACACATCTCCTTCTTTCCTTACGTCTATAGGAAAGCCTAACATTTTAGATATCTTGTTTAACCAGTTTTTTACAATACTTTTTTCTGGAGCTTTCATTGATTTATAGTTATCAGCTAACGTACCAATTAACTCTGCCAAGTATTCTTCTTCTTGATAATTTGTATAGTTATCACTGAAGACTTTTAATTTTCTTTTTAAAGCACCATCGCCAAGAGTCTTTTCAACTGCTGTAACCATACGCTTAGTTACGTTAGCAATCTTATTATCATTACCATACTTGTTCATTAGTATAGCATGAAAGACTTCATGAGCTACTGTTTTAGCAGTAGCATTCGCTACGTTTATATGTATGTCATTTCTACCAACAGAATACACACCTCTACTACCAGCATTACCACTTGAAGCATCACTATTTAAACCTGTTGCTCTATTATAAGATGACTCAGTACGATGTAAAACAATATTTACATTAGGAATTATTGCCTTCGCTGCCTTTGATGCTTTCTTTGCTATGCTTACTATAAAGTTTTCTTGTTTGTTCTGAGCTGCACTATCCCCATCATATGCTGGATCTATAACAACATCTCCATCATCTTGTGCTACATAAACACCATCTGTTCCTTCAACCTTTCTACCTGATGAATCATAAGAACCATCTTGAGTTTCAATCTGGATACGACCATTCTGTTTTTCAGAAACTGTTTCTTTACCAGACAAGTTCATCTTGGTATCATCAGGATTTGTTTCTACTTCTGTTTCTGTTTCTGTAGTAGTCTCAGTTTCATCTACAAACGGAGTTTCTTCTACAGTTGTTTCTTCTTCAGTAGTTACATTTTCATTTGTTGGATCTTCAGATATTAATGACTCTAAATCTTGAGACTCTTGTAAAGTTTCTTCTGGTGTACTTACTTCCTCTTCGGTAATCGTGGCATCCTCAGAGGTTGATTCGGTTTGTTCGTTACCCTCTTGGGTAGTTTCTGTCGTGGTGTCTCCATCTCCCACATCTGTGCTAACTTCGGTTTGTTCTTGTACATCCAGGCTCTCTGGGCTTGACTCTTGAATGGCATCTGTTTCTTCTGTTTCGTTAATAACTGCTTCACCCTCTGCAATTAGTTCAGCTTGTCGCTCATCTATTTGTTCTTGGGTAGGGTTCTCAACTCCCTCTTCGTTTAATTTCTCTATAGTATATTCTTCTGATATCTCTATTCTTTTGCTGACAGTATTACCATCTGCATCAGTTTCTTCAGACACCTTTACATCAATAGTTCCATTAAGAATGCCTTGTATTCTTTCACTTAGTTCAGCAAGTTTCTTTTTACCTGCCTCAGTTTGAGGATCGCCTAAGTTTTTCTTCTCAGTTTCTAAGTTTACCAACTCATTTAAAGTTTCTTCGTTAGGAATATTATCCTGACCAACTTCTCTAATGATTTGATCTCGTAATTTTAATTTGTTTTTTCTTGCCTCAGTTAAACCTTTTATATCAGCATCATTGTCTACCTCAAAATTCATGGCAGCAAAATCTTTATCATCTGCTTTGTCAAGCATAGAGGTATAAGTTTCTAAGCTAACCTCTCCACCATTTATTTTATACCTTGGTTTAGACATCAGCTTACCATATAGATAAGTAAACGGAGCTTTACCAGCTCCACCTATTGCTTCAAAACCAATCTCTCTTGCATCCAGTTCTTGACCAACAGCAACTCTTGCTGCTGCCTCTCCAATACCACCACCTACACCTTCAACAGCTGTAGCTGTAAGAAATCTTTTTCCTTTGCTTGCTCCTTTAGCAGCCATACCACCAATAACTTTACCACCCATTTTCATGGAGTATCTATCGATAATACCTATTACTGCTCCTCTTCCAGCTGACTTTGCTCTTATATTAAACATAGCATCTGGATCATCAAGAACTTTCTTAATACCTTCTTGATCAAATTCGTCTCCATTTTCTTCTACAGCCTCTCTAAGAAACTCTGCAAAACTCATACCTGTTTCTAATGCTGCACCTGCTGCTCCAAAAGCCACTGGTAAAGATGCTATTCCACCTGCAAGTGCTCCTACTCCACCACCGATTGGGCCACCTATCATACCTGTTGTTCCCCCTAAAGTTGCACCACCTGCAATCACAGCTCCTGCTGCTCCTGCCGATGCAGGGTTAACCATTTGAGTAACTGTTTGAGCTGCTAATTGTGTAGCAACACTTGGATTATAAGCAAGGCCTTTCATGAAACCTATTATTCCTCCACCTGCCTCTTCATATATTTCATTAAAACTTCTCATCTCATCGGTTTCCCCCATGGATTGAAGTTCTGCTTGAGCTGCTAAAAATTCTTGTATATCTTCAGGTGTGGCATCTGAACCACTAAACATTAAATCAAATGATTCGTCAGCAGTATTACCTTGAACAAATCCTTGTTTACCAGCACGATAAATATCTCCTACAAAATCTGTAAGAAAGTTTTTACCTAATACATCTTCAATGATTGTGTTCTCTTCTTGAGTATCTCTTGAAGTATTTGCTGCAAGTCTATCGTCAGCAAGAACTTCTCTTTGTGAATCACCCTCTCTTACTTGTAGCTGCTCATCTCTTTGAGTTACTACTTGTGGTTCTCCTGATTGTTGAGTTTGTTCTTCTGGATTTACATTGTTATCATTGATCGATCCTGGATCTGTAACATCCAATGAACCAGCGTCTGGATCTGTAAGTCCAGGAGATACCATAACTTCCTCTTCCTGCGTAAAAATTTCGGTATCGTCTTTTTTTTTTACGTCACCCCAAATAGCTGTAAAGGATTCAACAGCTGTCTCTTCTCCAAACAACTTTTTTTGTTTAGCTATCTCAAATAGCTTGGCTTGCATCTCTGGTGTAGCATTAGACCATGATTCAAAAGAACTCTTTTCTGAAGTTAGTATTCCTTTCTCAACGAAAAGGTCATACATTTTTTGTAATTTATCCATGTTTATGATTCGTCTATTGCGTTAAAATATTATCACCTTCTCCACCTGCATCAGCTTTGCCTCCCTTTTTTAATTTAATTGCTTTATCAATAAACAATTCTACCTGTGGCCAGATATCACTATACTCATCATACTTAGTATCTGTGGCTGTGGCTTCTCCTTTAGCGTAGTCTTTGTAACCAGGAACATCCTGTGGGTATTTAAATATCATATCTCCAATCTGGAACTCCAAGTTATAACCATCTTCTCCAGCAGGTCTGATCTCAATCTTCTCTCCTTTAAATGCCTCTGATAAACCTGGAGTATTTTTATTTTTAAATACTTCTTGTAATATGTTTTGATAATCTTTAGCAGCTTTGATAACACTTTGTCTTGCACCATATGGAGTTATACCTCCTATATCATCTATCTCTTCTGTTGCTGATTTAATACTTTTAGCATTACCATCTATAAGAATGTCTGTAGCATAATCAGGCTGTTCGATTTTCGTGGTGTTAACTTTTGTACCAGAAGCATCTCCTTTACCTCTATCTCCAACAGACCTATCACCTTTCGCTTCTTCCCATGAGTAATCTCCACTTGTTACTTGATCCCAAACAGCTCCACCGATATCATCACCAGTTAATGGAGTTTTACCATCAGGAGCAAACGCACTAATTTTAACAGGCTCTTGACCTGCTCTATATATAATGAACTCATCTCCTACTCTTTTCATTTCCTGTATTGGATTATATCCAGCCTTACCAAGATTCTGTTGGTTAATTGAGTTAGATAGTTGTGTTGCAGCTCCTGAAGAGGTTGCTGCATCTCCACCAACAAAGTCTTTAACAGTCAGATACAAGTTAGAAGCTTTCTCTTTATCTCTATCTCCTTTTATTTGGTAGTTAGTTTTTGGATTAGGCTTGTAAGAACTTTCAACCATCTTCTCTTCACGACCTAACTTAGCTCGTAATGATCTTGTAATAAATCCTTCTGCTGCTGCTTGCTGCTCATCTGTAATAGCTGGCTCTACTTGAACACCATTCTTTTTGTATCCCATTACTATAATAGGATTCGCTGCATCAGAGTCTGGATTGTCAGTTGCCCATTTATCAAACTCTTCTTGAGTACCACCTTCAAAACTTTCTCCAGCTGAATTCTGCACACCATTATCAGCCAATACACTTCCTGTTTCATAAGGACTTGCTGTAATAGATTTAGCTTTATCTGATAAATATTTCTCAGCTTGTGGTGTATTCATAAAGTCTTCAATAGTAACTACAGCTCTTGAGCTTCCATCTTTGCCCATTGATCCTGCATTACCAGCTTTTATGTAATCACCTAATTCTGTTGCAGTATCATTAGTAACTTTACCTACATCTACTTTATTAATTTCTTGCTTACTAATAGCAGTCATTCTATTAATACTAATTAAATCATCTGGCCCTGTCATAAGAACTCCGTTCTCATCAACTCTACCAAATGCTAAATTCCCTGTGTCAGGGTTTGTAACTAACTGCATATTTTTAAGGTTACCAAATGCTTCCATTCTTTCCCCTAAGTATTGTTCTAATGAACTTGACTCTCCACCCTCAAGTCTTTCTGTAAATCTTTGAAAGTCTGTATCCCATGATTTAGCATTCTTTTGAAACTGAGTAAACCCTGAACTTACATTGTTCTTTAACTTCTGAAAATCCTGAGGTCTCATCTCTCCTCGTTTCATTTTCTGTTCTGCATCATAAATAACATTGGCTGCTGAATTAGTTCCATCAATGGTCATATCCATTAATGTTTTATTATCCAGTTGATCAATATCATTTAAGGCATCGATGTTCTTTTTAGTATCATCATCAATGTCTTTCTTTCTCTTTGCTCTATCGTCTGCTACACCTGTAAATGCATCGCTAATTTTCTTAGCTTCTTGCTGCCAGTCTAATCTTGTTCCTTCTTTCTGTTCTACAAAAGTGTCAAAGTTTATATCCCTTTTTGCTTTAGTTACATCTACAATAGCCATATTATATTTCTTTAAATTCTACGTCAATCATATTATAATTAACCATATCATATTCTCCTGTTTTAACAACAGCCTTTGGACTAATTTCGTCAGACATAACTCCTTGATATACTCCTTTTTTTCCTTTATATTTAAAACTGTATATGTTTAAACCACTTGGTGATTTACCTATCAATTCAATATTTTCTTTTAACCTTCTATCAGAATAAATTCCTGAGTTAAAGCCTGGTGTAAAGGTATTGAAACCACCTGAAAACTTATTACTAAACATAGAGTTTTGTTGTTGACTCAGTAAGCCACCTCCAAAGCCTCCAGTGTTTCCACCTCCAAGTCCTCCACCTGGATTAAAACTATTAAGGCTTAATCCTCCAGGTTGGTTTGATTTTAAACCAGAAAGCATGTTACCTGATATAGATCCTGCTGCTCCTGCTGCTGCTTTTGCTGCTTTACCTGCACCAGTAAATAATGGTACAGCTCCTGCAATTGCATTAACAGAACTACCTATCCCAGCAATACCAGCTTGAATGTTTTTAGATCTATTAAGATCTGCTTCAGCTGCAATTTGTTTTTGTTCTTTGGCATTAGCTACATCCATTTCTAATAGCTGCTGATTAACTGCATCTTTAGACTGAGCTTTAGTTGCTTGTAAATCAGAAATCTGTTCACCCATTGCAATACGAGTTTGCTCAGCGTTAGCTCCTGCTGCTGCACCTACTCTACCAACACCTGCTGCTAAAGACCTTGCATCTCCTTCTTGTAAAGCTTCTGTGTTTTGTTGAGCTACAGCCAAGTTGTTTTCAAACTCTGCTTCATATGCATCTAAAGGAACATTAAGTCCTTCGTAAAAATCTTTTGATGCTTTTGCTTTTGCATCAACCATTGCTTGCTTAGCTTCCTTTCGAGCTGCTTCTCCTGCTCTCTTTGCTTTTGCAGCTGCTGAAAAACTCATCCCAGTACTTACTACTGCTGATCCTATTCCAACTACTGCTGCTGTTACTGCTGCCATATTATATCGTTTTAATCATTTCATGGGTGTAGGTACTCCCTTCAACAAAGCCTACTTTTTTATATACGTTAATTAAAGGTTTGTTTTTAATTAAAGCATAAACATATTTCTTGTCTAACTCTACAGCTTTATTACTAATCGTTTCGATTAGTAACTGCAAAGCTTGTTTTCTTTTTTGTCGATCTTTGTAGTATAGATTGGATATAATCCAGTCACACCATACTGCTTTTGAATTTGTAATATACATAAATCCTGCACATATTGGAGTCTCGTTATCGTAAACAATAAACCCACCTGATCCATCTTCTGGTAAAAAGTCTTTAGAGGGTGCTGACCATCCCCAGTCTTTCCACCATTTGCACAGAATATTATCGTAATCAGAATCCTTAAGCTTTATTATATTTAATTCCATTACTGCAAAGATAATAAATTCTAAGGAAAACTTTTCATCACACTACTACCTATAGAAAATAACTCAACTGGAATAGTATCTGAATTTGTTAGCGTAAACTGCATGAAGTATCCACGAGCACCAGACGATGCTGCTACTGCATTTTTTATAAATACAATAAACACATTATTAGCTGGCACAACACCTGCTATTCCTTGTGGGCTATTGACTGATTCGTCAACTGTAATTGTGTTGTTAACTCTATCTACATTAGTAACCTGTCCAAAATAAATAGCAGCAGTAGTTGCATAAACATAATCTCCTACACTTAAAATACTACCTGGTGATATAGGGAACTGAACTATGAGAGCTCCTGGTACACCTGTAATTGTACTACAAGTTCCTATACCATTTGCAGATCTCATGCTAAAATTTATAGTGTTTTCATTTGCTCTTAAGTATGTAAACCATTCTCTTTCTTTCTGAACAAAATATGTATCAAGCATTGATCCTGAACTTAGCTCTGTAAACAAAGATGTACAAGTCCAAGCTGTGTCACTCTCGTAAGACATTGTCTTAAAAAGTTTAATAGTCTGTGGTTCTACATTAAAAACAGAAGTTATCTCAGATAGAAATTGTTCATTATAATAATTGTTTCTTGTGGTATTAGTATTGTGTCTATATAAATCTCCATTTCTAAAGCTATAAAAATAACTATTCATACCTACCATCATGTCAGGTAGATAAGAATAAAAAGAAGGCCATCCCTTAGAGGATTCGCTATATGATAATGTATATGAGTCGTTTGATTGTGCTGCCATTTAACAAGGTGTAAAGTTAGTTATTACTGAATTTTGTGTAGTCATACAATAGTTAGCACCATTTACAACTACCCTCCAAAAACCATCTGCCCATTCTATTACTCCATTGGCATCTGAAAATACCCAGTCATTTACTGCTGGCATTGGAACAGTTCCTGATACTATAGCTCTATAAATAACCTGAGGGTTTAATGTATTCTGACAAGCATCTTGGCAATCTATACCACTATTAGAATCTACGTTTAAAGGTATTAGTCCGTTAGGACAATTTACTTTTAAAGTAAAATCCCAATCATTAGTACCACTGCCTGAAGGCATATCCATTACAAACTCAATAGTATTAGGTGATGAATTAGGTTTTGGTATAACCATTATAGATGTACCAAAATTTCCACCAGGAAATAAAGTTACACCTCCAGAGGATTGATTGCTATAAGGCCCCCAAGTTGGTGAGCCACCACCTACCCATTGACCATTTTGATAATTATAATTAGTTCCTACATAAGAGCTTCCTCCACTACCAGTAGAATTTGTAATTCCTGTAATGTTTTCATCACCAATTAAACCCTCACAATAACCTTGAACAGGAGAAGAATATTCAGATGCTGATAAACCAGAATAAGTCCATGTACATCTTACAGCACTATTGTTAGAAACAAAAAACTCAGCTAACACTGCACCAGATCCTGTGCCTACATCAACCACTAATTTGAATTGACCATACAAAGCACTTGATCCTGAATTTGAAACTGCTTGAGAATTACAACCATATATACATGAAACACAATTCTGAACAGTTCCTAAAAGACCTGCTGCCATTTGTCTATATATACCACCCTGAGAATACCATCCATCTGGGGCTGTAGTTTGTAATTGAGAATCTAAACAAAGAACAGATGCAAGTGCAAAACTGTTTCCATCGTAAAAATAATTTCCTAATGTAGCCATATCTATTTAATTTTTAACATGATCCAGATCCTATAACCTGCCCATAATTATTTAATTGAACCCAATCATTAGCTCCAGTAGTTGCTATTATATTTGTTATATAGTAACCACTTGGTGCTGTTGGAGCACCTAAAACACCACACGATAAATCAGTATAGACAACCTCTCCAATTTGAGGAGTACTGCCTGTACCATTCCAGCTCCAATTATTACTTCCAGGAGTCGTGGTATTAGTTGTACATGCTAAAGCTTGAGTATTTTGTACTGGCCCAAAGAATCCTGATGTACATGCTGGTATACAATTACAACAAGCATCTAAAGGACTTGTAGTAGAATAACAAAGACTTGCATTATTTACTTCTCTTAAATCCCACACCAGATATAAGTAACTATTATTTACAGGCATTGAAATAGCATTAGTCGCTACTACTGCCTGATACATATCAGTTTGTGGATTTGTAATTGGAGTAATCTCTGCTGGATTTGCAGCTAATAACGCTGACATTCCTGCTGCTGTATTTGGATAAAGTGTATTAGACGATAACCACCTAAACTTGTTTGTTAGTGGATCAAAGTTAAAGTCATCAAATCCTTGTTTTACAGAGGCCATCTTTATTGACGATCCTGAGTAAGGGAATACACCAACTGAAGCTTGTCCTGTTTGACTTAAATATTCAGTAGGATTAGTAAGATCTAATGAAGCTAAATTATTCACCGATGGTGATGCATTTGATCCATCACTCCAGTTATATTCAAAATGAATAAACAAACCATTGCTGGTACTTGAAGATAACACAACCCTTACAACTGTTAAGTCATTTGTTGGAGGACAATTTACTGTAACTCCATAAGAAGCAGTTGCTAATGGTGTAACTAATACATCTACAACATTTGGTGTACCAGCTGTCTTGTTAAAAGATAATGTACCAGAAGAACTTACAACACCAGTCGTATTGACTATTCCATTCCAAACCACTTCAACAGTAATACTACCTGAAGTAATAGTGTATGGAACATCTATTGTACCAACAGACTCTCCTACATTTACTTGATAGCTTAATGGATTAGTAGCTTGTGTTTGAGTAAGCGTAGTTCCACATGGACTATCAGGTTTAGGAAATGGTATAGCTCTACCATTAGTATTTAATACATATTCATTCATGTAAGGATCAAAGCCTCCTAATTTTTGAGTATGAAGTTGTTCTGCAAATTGGTCTCTAAACCATGAACGCATTCCAGACTCAGAAATAATTTGCATCTGATCATTTCCTTTTGATGTTCCTCTTAGATTAATAACTGCCGATCTCTTAGCATCCGTAAAAAACATATCAGCTCCCCAAGCTGCAAAGCTTTCAGGATTAAAACTAATACCATATTCTTCTATACGAGCTATTTGAGTTCCTAAGACTTGAGGAACAGATGCTATAGCACCACCTCCTGTTGAATCAGTAATAACATTTTTACTGGCTAATACATAAGATACTCTATCTTCTTGTAGACATAGTATATCTGTTTCACGAGAATACAAAAGTTGTATTGGCCCAAAAGAAGTTTCGCAATCTTTGTAGTTTACTAACCCTAAATTAAATTCATTTAAATTATTAGAGTTTGCATTGCCACTAAATACTCCACTGTATGTCAAACCAGCAAATCTATTAGCCTCTTTAAAGTCTTGATTAGATACTGCTAAAACTCTTTCTCCTAAAAGAAAACTTTTAGTTGCTGGAGAATCTGTAATTCTAAAACTTTCAACTCCATTACCAAATGTAAAACAATTAGCAAAAGCTAAAGTCACCTCTAAATTAGTACTCGCAGTTTGACTTACGTCAGAAGCAGATAACCCAGATTTATGATATCGTTTTGAATCTGCTGGATCAACATATATGTCGTACATATCTGAAGCATCATAAAATAAATTAGGATCTACTTCATTTGGTTCTGTTTCCCATACAATTAAACCACCACCTCTGGTAACTTCAATTCTTGTTCCAACATGACCAGGTCTTTTATCTCCCCAGAAACTTGAACATCTTGGTATTCCACATCTATTTCTAAAAAATAAATCTGTACCACTTGTAAAACAAAATAATTTTGTAACAAAACAACTTGAAGGAACAGAACCATTACTTGTATATGGCCCATTCCCATTATTTAAATGTTGAGTACAACTCATACCATCAACTGAACCAGTAGTCATATCTACATTATCTCCATACCACCATAAATAGAAGTTAGGATAATCTTGACTTACAGTAAATGTTTCGTCAAATCTATATTTTCTACTTCCACAGTTACTTCCTTTTTGACCTCTCCAGTTATCAATGCTAACTCTTACACTTGATCCTGCTGGCAAATCATAAGGGCCAGAAGATCCACTTGTTGCAGGGAAGTTTAAATCATAACTATTTGAAAGATTACAATTTGTGCTGTTAGAAGAAGATGATTTATTTCCATAAGCAATAGTTGCATCATCAGCTATAGCTGTATTAAAACCACCTGGCTTTATACACATATATAAACCTGCTACACTTGGAGTAGTATTTCCTGCTCCTGGGAAAAATTCATCAACACCCCAGGCTTTTATTTCTAATATCTTACAAGTTACTTCAGTGTTTACAGGCCCTAATGTATCTACCTTAACAATTAGATTCATTCCTGTCTGTGCAATACTTGTATTATCTCCTTCTAATTTAAACCAGAATACTGAAGGATCTTTAGGATCTTCATAATATAAAGCTGAATAAATAGTTTGATATGTACCTTCACTTGGCTTCATAACAAATTTATATTTGTCTGCCCAATAAGGAGGTAAGTTTGATAGTGTTACTTTACATGTGTTTTTGTCAGGAGAATTAGCCGAAGGAACAAATATAGTATTGTCATTAGAAACTAATACAGTAGAAGCTCTACCATAATTATCCATGTATACAATACCTGTTTCGTAATCCCTGTTACTATGTAAACTATAAGTATCAGCAGTTAAAAGATAACCACCTGTACTTGAAAAATCGTTAAACTTAAAATATTCTACTTGACTTGTTTGTTCAGTAATAACACCACCAGTATCTGTTTCAGCATACATTTGTATTGCAGGCAATTGAATAAAGAATCCTGTTGATGTAGTTCCATAACCAAAACCTTGCTGAGTACAAATAGCAGTAGCTGGTGGGTTTGGAGTAGCACATCCAGATGAAATAGAACTGTTTATTATCTGTAAAGGTGTAGATGGTGGAGCAATAACAGCAGAGTTAAATCTGTCAGTTAATGTTCCTCCTTGATTTGATAAATTAACAGGTATTAAAGGTTGATAGTTAGCTTGAGCTGTAACCCCTATTGGTTGTTGAAACTGAGTAGAGGAAACCAAATCAGACATACTGTTATATGTTTGAGTTGCAGTAAAGCTCCATGTTAAACTAAAAGGCCCAGTGTTATTAAATGTTGAATCACCTAAAGGCCCAGTTACTTTTGGATTACCTCCACTTACTCCTGTTGCAGAATCTACATTAACATCAAAATTAAGTGTTAGTCCTGCTAAAACAGGAAAGTCTAAAACACTCAGGTCAAAGGTTAATTTAGAATTTGGCACTGATACATTACCTGTACCAGATCCAACACTATATGCAATACCCTGAGAAGCTACTGGAGGTGCAAATCCTACACCACCAATCTCTTCTACTACATGTTCTGTAGTATATACAATAGGAATTTTTTGATTGTTATTATTTGTAATATCATAACCATCTACATAATTTCCGTAAATCAATCTATTACCTTGAATCGTTTGAGCTTTTGCTATCCTTGGAACATTGTCATATTGTCTTAGTAATTCATCTGATCCTAAAGTTGTAAATATTTTACTATTAGTAAAAGTTAAATTTTGAATTACATCGTTTGCCCAACCTAAATCTTTTTTGTTATATCGTTCTATTACATAGATAACATTAGATGTACTTTCTTTATAAAGTAAATCCACTTGTGTAACTCTTTTAGAGCCAGTGGAAAAAGTAATGTTAGCACCGTTAAAACGGTTAATCATTCCTGCATTATTAAAGTTATCTAAATCAAACCTAAATGCTCTGGGTTGAAAAGATGGCTTAGAGAATAATGAAGTAGCACTGTATCCTCCATCTGTATACCTATATCTATAAGCAAAAGCTAAAAATCTTGTCTCCATATAATTTTCATCACCTGGGAAACTTGCAGGAATTACACCTGGAACAGGAAGAGGAATGTTACCACCTACCGAGTCTTCAAAACCAGGAGGCTTTACTACAACATTTATATCTTCTTCTTCAATACCATCAACACCTGCAACTGGATCATCGTAATTTCTTTTTACGTTAATAGTTCTTGGTGGATTTTTATCGTCTGTAAAAAATAATAAGTTCTCAATTTTGTTTACTCCTGTAACTAAAAATTCAGGATCAAAGTTTAAAACAGAAGTACTAACAACATGATATGTTGTAGTGTTAGTATTGGTATCAAATGAAACAATTAAATCTACCTTACCAGTTGGTGAAGAAATATTATTTGAGTCATGTATAAACCAATATATAGTTTCGTTTATTCCATCTTCAAATGTACCAAGACAAAATGTAGTCCTGTCTTGATTACTTGGTGGATTAGACAAAGGATTACCATTGTATTCTAAAAAAGTAAGTTGAGTATTTCCTTTAGAATTTTCAACTGCACCTATTTCGGTAGCTTCTGTAGATCCTAACCTAACATTTAAAGCATTAACATATTCGCCTTGAGGAACTAATCGTTCATCAACACTTTTGTTCATTCTTCCTGCTATAAAATTTGTTCTAATATCTGCCATATTACTTTATCCATTTGTCCTGGCCTCTTAGGTTCTGTAAAAGTCTACCAGGGTGTATGTTACTTAATCTTAATTTTGCATTTCTAAGCAAAGAAGCTTTGTCTTTTCTTGCTCTGTTTACAACATACTCTTGCACTCCAAACCTGCCATTTAAAATAGAATATCGAATATACGCATATATGAATTCTTCAAATAGTTTATTTACACTTACGCTTGAGTCATCTCCACTTTCCAATCCATCAGAAACATATTCTAAAACCACAAACTTATTGTTCATTCCAGAATTAAAATTAATAACTCCCCCTTTTTTATCTATACTAAAAGTAGGGTTAGCATTTGCTGTCTCAGTATTTAATCCAAATCTATCTCCAACATTATAATCAAAACACCAATTGCCATCTACATTCCATCCCATCTGTCCATTATAAGGGCCACTACCTAAGTACATATTTTGTTGAGTACCAGCTAATCTTTTTATGTCAAAGAAAGAATTGTGAGGCTTTAATACATTCCCATCAATATCAAATAATATTCGACAATCATGATCCTGTAAGTATGCACCACTCCAGTTTGTTTGAATGTTTTCAGTCATAGGAAATAGCATGCCATTTTCCATTAAAGAAATTCTTACCCAGTTTACATAATCTTGAGGAAGCACAAATCTTAACTGATCACAAACCTTTAATTCTAAAATTTTAATTTCTTTCATCGCATCGTAATTCAACTCTTGTATTCCACGCTTAGCATGAAACAAAACTTGATAACGATTTAGATTATTTACTATCTCATGGTTTCCCTGATAGATCAACATAAAGTTATTTACTATGTCTTCTAAAGAAACATATTGATATGATCCCCAGTTAGCATCAGTAGGTACTTGTTGACTGTTTTCGTAATATTGATAATCTGTAATATATGCCATAATTAACTACTTTCTTGAGTTTCTATTTGTTCTTGACTTGATCCAAATGAGTAGACCATTTCTTCCCTAATTTCAATACCTATGTATTGACAGATCTTTGCAATTAATGTAGGCTCATCTGAGTCAGGCAATTCAAACTCTTGAAAGTCAATAGCTGTCTCATCAAACAAAGGTTCTCCTCCCACTAAAGCTTGCCATGTCCATCTTGGATCAAGAGGGTATCTTACATATTGTGCTTGAACATCACCTGCATTCATTATTGTAGAGGGATATACTGTTACTGTATTACCACCTAATACATAAGCAGGATAAGTTCTTGAAGGTGCAGTCAACATAGAACTTGTTAATTGAAATATTTTATTTTGACTGACTCTTTCTACTTCTTTAATTTTTGTATTAGAATATATAATATAAGTATTACCTACTGCTAAAAATATATCAGCACTCAGTGTTACTGTGGTTGTATTAACAACTCCAGTTACATATGCTTGTTGAAATGTAGTAGTGTTTACTACGATAGTACCTATGTTAGGTGTTGGTGCTGAAGCAGGTATGGTTGTCCATCCTACAGCTGTTGGATCTATTAATTGATTTGCAACTGGCCCAGCACAAGTTCCTGTAAATAAAGGAACTGAATAGAAAAACAATTTATTAATTAGATAATAATCTAAAGGTAAATTAAACTGATTAGCATTGGCTTGAGCTAAAAAAACCTGAGTAGAAAAACTATCAAGAACCTCTACTAAACCTTTTACTATATCGGCATATCCAGTACCAGAAGTTCTGGAGTTTTCTTTATTAATCCAATTATTATATTGATAGAAATAATCCTCAAACATGTCCATTTGAGCTTGCTTAGCGTATAGGTTAAAATCTTGTGGAGATATATATCCATAGTTATTTTTATTCGCTATCGCCAATACAGTATTTCTTACTTCATTTATTGATGCTGCCATATTATATAAACATTTCTACAAAGATAATAAAAAAAAAAGAGGCCTACTTTTTTTGTAGGCCTCTCTTTAAATCAAAAAATACAGCTATTATGCATTCAAAATACTTGTCACTGCTCTTGGTAGATTCAACTCATAATAAGGATTCTGCCAAGAAGTAGCTAAAGCTGTTTCCTGTGAGTTTACAATTGCATTGTAAACATCATGCCCAACCTGAGCTGCTGTTGTGATTGTTGTAGTAGTTCCATCAACATAGTCGATTGTTACTACTGCTGCTGTAGCAGAGGCTGTACCTACTGCTTTAACTCCATCAAGACTGATCAATTGACCAGTGATAGGAGCATTCGTAATTTTTAGAAATTTTGCCATTTTATAAAAAGGTTTTAATGGATTAATAATACACAAAGATAGATAAAAAAAAACACCCTTATTAGGGTGCTCTTAATTTCATAAAGTCTTAATTAAATAAGTTTCTTTAAAAGCTTGTAAACCTCTACTCCTTCATCAGTTTTAAAATAACTTGCTACCATGTATTCTGGCTCTTCACCAAAAGGAACTGATATCATTTTTTTCTTGTTAGTTTTAGTGTTGAAGTAAACGTCTTTTGATTGATTCCTTAAAGTTAAAAATCCTCCTTGAAATAATCGAACTACATCATCTTGAATTTGTAATGTAGGATCTTCTAAAATTTCCATAAACTCCATAGGATTGTTTCTTGAGAATACTAATACATCTCTTTTTAATTCAGCTGTACTCATAGTATCTACAGCAGCACCCATAAGAACTCTTCCTACAGTTGCAAGTTTTTCTATAGATAAATCACGAGCTTGTATTTGAGCTTCTAAGATAATGGTTTCAACATCCAATTCTTCTTGAGCATCTCTTGCTGTGTTAACTTCCTCAAAAATAGATCCGTTACCAGGATGGTAAGATAGAAATTCTTGAAGAACTTGATTTTGTTTTATTACATGTAAAAATCCATCTTCAAAAACAATAGGCTCTAAAATGGCATTGCCATCATGAGCATCTTGAAAAGGAGATTTTTGATTTCGAGCATAACATAGTGCTCGGTTAGTTCCTGACTCTTCATCGAAGTATAAAAGATTAGATCTCTTAGAATGGTGAGAGGATAACATGTACGCTAAAGGTGTAGCGTTTGACATTAACTTGTAGTTTTTAGCTACGATTGTTTTACTTTTTTTCATTTTATTATAATTTAATTTGATTTAAAAAAAAAGGGGAGGAGTTTAAGCCTCCCCTTCAATTAACTAATTAGTCCTTGAAGATAAAGAAGTTGTTTGCACCTAAAGTACATACAGCTCTTTCACTTAAGAAATTCACTTGCATTGCATCTAAAGAAGATGTTCTTGCACCACCAGCAGAACCAGTAATCCAAGTTTTGTAACGTCTGTCTTCAGTTTCTGATGCTCTGTAACGAACATGTAAGAATGGTCTCTTAGCATTCTTGCCCATTACTTGATCATAAACAGATGTAGAACCAGCAGGAACTAAAAGCCCACCAACTTTTCCACCAACGATATCACCTCTCATTGAAGCATCGTTTAGGTATTTCCAATCAGACTTGTAGAAATCATAACCTCTACGGAATCCTGTGAAACCTAAGTTTAAAGCCATATCCTCATCGTTATCAAATAAACCATATGAAGTACCACCTGCTCCGTAAGAGTTTTGTGCTGCTAACATATCATCTATATCAAAAGAGAATTGTCTATCAACGAAAATTACATTTTCTTCAATAGCACCTTGCTTATCAAGTCTTTGGATAACAGTATCGAAACCTGCAAGAGTAACTGGATTTCCACCACCCCAAACATTTCCTCTATTGTTTACCACATAGAATACACCTTCAGAACCTGCATTGATTATTCCTGCACCTGCTGCTGATGTAGATAAAGCTGCTTCTGCACCTGAACCTGGAGCTGCTGGTACTGCTTCAATCATAGCTGTTTCAAGATAATCTTCAAAACGTAAACGAGTTTCGTGCTCAGACTTCATGTACCATAAGTACCCTGATCCACCATTCTCAGTTTGAATTTCAACCCATCCAATTTGTGCCATGTCAGAACCACTTACTTCGTAAGTATCCTTGATGATGATTGGTTTGTTATCAAAGAAAACATCGTTTGCTTCTAATGAATCAACCATTCCAGATGTTCCTTTCGCAAATTCAGAACCGTAAATCATTACAGTTAATTTTGAAGGAGTTGCTGGAACTACTGCTGCGATCTCATAGAATGCTACAGTAATAGTATTCTGTGTAACACCTGTTACAACAGCTTTGTTACTGATAACTGATCCTGGAGTATTGTCAGAAAGAAAGATAGTCTGTCCAATTCTAACAGCGATGTTAGATCCTATTGGATTTAATACATCATTAACTGTTAATACACCTACAGTACCACCTGTTACTGCTAAAGTTACATCTACATATTTTGTATGCAATCTACCTTGTTCAGCCCATTTGATCATATCTGAATTAGTAGGCATCTCAGCACCAACCATTCTTAAGAATGATGCTACTGTTCTATTACCATAACGCTCAAATTCTTTCTCGTATGTATCTGGAAGATATTGATTTAAGAAATCGAAGTTGGTAATGTAATTTGAAGGAAGTGCTACTCTCTCCGAAGAGGGTTGTAGATCAAATCCTGGTAAGCCTTGTACTGCCATTTTTTTAAATTTTTAATTATTAATTATTTTTTATACTTCTAATTTTGAGTCCTCTTCCACTACTCGTATCGCCAACTGCTTTAATTTGTAGACCATCCTTAGCTCTAATACCAGGTGCTTGTCGCACATTCATATTAATGTTTTTAGATTTTTTACTTACATTATCTACAGTCGCAGTCACCCCTTGATTGTAGAAAAATTCAGCAAACTTGTCTATGTTCATTGCAACCGACATAGCTTTGTGGTATCCCTTCGCATCATTAATCATTCCTGTTTTTTCATCCATGAACTTGTTCACGAAATTATTTACATCTGATTGTCTGTTTTTTAGCTCAGTTCTATCACCAGGCTTAAAAGTAAATGTACTCTCTCCGACATTGAACTCAAAACCTTTGAATTCATCGTTAAAAACCTCATCGGTTTTATTGAGAAAATAATCATACCTTCTTTGCTGTGCTTCTTGAGTGGTTTTTGATTCCTCTATATAACTTTTATAGCTATCATATTTTTGTTTGTCCTCATCAGATAATCCACCCCCACTTGACTCAAGAGGAGTTTTATATTTATCTTTTTGTTCATTCAAAAACTTTTTAGCTTTTACAAGTTCTCGTTTTTTTGCTAACTGAATTTTCTTAATATCCTTTGGATCATCTAAATCTTCATCATAAGAAAACTTATCCTCAATAATATCTTGAATGTCTATAGCATCTAACCCTTCTTCGGTAGATGAATAGAAAGCAGTCAACACTTGGTCGCTGTCCATATCCTCAAAGTCTTTTTGTAATTTTACAAAGTCTTCAATTCCACGACCAGTTTCTTTTTTGTACTTAAAATATGCTGCAACATCTTCTGGTAAAGTTTCATTTGATTCTTTCGTTTCAAATAACTCATCTACCGAATTGATATCTTTATCATATCTACTCTTTATATAAGAAAGAACGTCTTCATCTTTTAACTCAGATGAGGGAGCTTCTTGGGTTTCAGCTTTAGCTTCTTCCTTTATTTCGTTAACTACTACAGGTTCATCTGACGTAGTTGATTCATCTTTTACTGAGAATTTCTCTTCATGTTTTGCAAGTAAAGCTTGCTCAATTTCTTGAGATGATTTCTCTTCAAGTCCTGTGACTTCTTTTACAACGATTTTTTGATTTTCCATTTGATTTAATTTTTACAAAGTTAATACTAATTTAATTTAATTCTTAAGCCACTATCTTGGATTAAACTCAGATAGATCAAACCCATCCAAACTATCTTCATTAGACTCAAAGTTTATAGGCTGTCCACCTGTTTTCCTTTGTGTTATCATTTTAGATTGTTGTGTATTTGCTTGACTTATACGACTTGATTTAGCTTCCTCTCTTTGATTCTCTCTTTGATCAATTTGAGATTCTGCCATTCCTTTTAACTGCATTTGATAATTAAACTCAACATCCATAAGCCTACGTTTTAATTCAGCTTCATTAGTTTGCTTCTCAATTTCAAAAGCAATTTCTGCTTGTTTGACTTGAATCTTAGCTTGTATTTCAGCTTGAGTTTGTTGCATCTTAGCTTGTGCTGCTGCTGCCTGGAGTTGTTGTTGTTGTTCTCCTTGCATAGCTTGAGCTTGCATTTTTTGTTGTTGTTCTTCTGTAGCTTTTTGTTTTCTCTTAACTTTTAAGAGTTGATTAGCCATCTTAAGATTGTTAATAGTTCTGATGTCAATAGCATCCTCCAGGTCAATACCACCTTTTTGTAAAGCCATCTGAATGTTCTGCTCAAGCTGAGCTTTCTCTTCTTCATCAGGTGACATTTCAATAAAGATTCCAAAATCATATATGTATAAATTTCTTATATCCTCTATTATACCTAAGTTATATTTACCAATCTGCATAGCAAACTCATCTTTAAAGTCTGCGTACTCTAATACATCAGCTGTTCTTATAGATAAACATTCTGCTAAAGTCTTAGTTATATAAAGACTTGAGTTTAAAATATGTCTGGTTGCTACATTAGAATTTAATGCTGCAAGTTTCTGTACACCAACTAATGAATTAGGATCTGGCATTGATGCATCTCTTGCTTCGTTAAGTCCAGTAACTTGTCTAATCATATTTAAATAATGATTATAGTTACCAATAAGCATTTGCATTTTACCTTGACCACTATTAGAATTTAATTGTGTAATAGGAACTTTAGCATTATTAAAATCTCCATCTTGAGTATAGCTTCTACCAACTACACTACCTGTCTGGAAGTAAAGTCGTAAAGCATCTGATGGATCATAAGCATTTCCTGTTCCTAAATCTACTTCACTTAATCCATCGGCATCTATAAAGACTCCATCTGGAACTACCTTAGAAACTACTTGTTGTATTTTTAAATGTGTTATCTGAATTAAATCAGCAAAAGGAATCATTCTTTTAACTAAAGAATCTAATGAACCTTTATACATTCTTGGAGCACAGGCTACATAATTAGGCATAGCATTTTGACTTGCTGAATTAGGTCTAACCATATTCTCCATCATCTGCCATTGAATAAGTAAATTACTACCCATTACCATTACACCCTCATACCAAACATCAATTCTTTTTTCTATTCTTTCAAAGCCTTGTTCCTCCATCATCTCTTGTGGTGGATTAAACTCATCGTCTTTTTCTACTGTCTTAAAAGTACCTTCAGCAGTTTTCTTTTTCTTGTATACAAAACTATTAGTAGACTTGTAATTAAAATATAAAAGAGTACAAGTATCTCTATGGAACATGCTGTTCTCATATGCTACATTGTAATGGTCATACCAAGATTGACTATACTTGGATATCTCTTCCATATCTTCTTCTGTCAATTCTGGATCTATTTTTATTACTTCTGAAATTGGAACTGTTTTAATCTCGCCCCAATAAAAGCAATCCTTAAAGTATGGATCTTCTGTATAACTATAAACTACATTCGCAGGATCAACGTAATCTACTTGAACCCCTGCTCCTGGTAAAAATGAATGTTTACTTATACCAATACCCAGTGTAGTTAAGTCCATATCAACTCTTTTACGAGTATCTACATAATGACTTTCCTCGAACATAGTATTGATAGCAATTTCGTTTGCAATTTCTATAGCTGGCTTATAGTTAAGCTGCATATATAATTCCATCTCTGCATCACTCTGAGGTAAAGTTTTAGGATCAACCTGAAACACCTCCATGTTAAAATCTTTTTCTACCTGGTGAAATAAATCTTGAGCAGCTACATTAACCTCCACCATCTTCTGGAAATCATTTCGCTTCTCAGCAGACATTGCATCTTGAGATACACAATTAACTTTAAACAATCTATCTGACATTCCGTTGACTACTATGTCCACAAATTTTGGGATAATAGGAACAGGAGTCCAGTCTAAATTTAGATAAGACAAATCTCCATCTACTGCTAATTCGTTTTTGTACTTTCCTACTGACTGCTCTCCCCTCGCATATAATCTTAGTCTATTGAAATCGGCCCATTGAGAATAAAATCTACAATTCATGCCATCCTTTCTAAACCATTCATATTGTATAGCTTGACCGACTTGTAATCCGAACTCCTTAGAAGCTTTTTGTTTATCGGATACGAACTGATCAGGGAACGCAGCAGATTGTATATCTATTGTGACTGCTTTCATGTAATTATTTTACTTAGTGTATTCTTGTTATTATATCTTGCAAAGTTAATACTTATTTTTGATTTTTGTTTAGATGGTGTGTATAAGTGTTTCTGGTTAGCCATGATAGCTAACCCTGAACTAATCGCTGCATCAAACTTTGTTCTATTACTAATATCAAATTTTGCCCAGTCTTCTAATGTCCTTCCAAAATACATGTCTCCCATGTCTCCTGGATCACGATTATCTCCATTAAAATCAACACCAACATATTTTTCAATATACGATTCTATAGCTGAAGCATGCGATTGTTTTACATCTTCTGAACTGTTTGGTATACCACCTAATTCTCTTTCTGTTTTAGAAAGTTTAGTGTATGTTTTGTCTGGCCTATTTAATGAATATCCTCTGTATCCTCTGTTCTTAAAATGATATAATAAACGAGGTTTATTGTTCTCACATAATATAGGCATACCATAAAATATACAAGCCATTAATACTTCCTCAAAAAATATTTCTGCTGTCTGAGGTCTGGCTATATACTCTAAGAAAAAATGATTACTTGGAGCTTCAGACATATTAAATTTAGTAAGACCATGTAAAGATCCATTAGATCCTTTACCAACAACCACTCCTGATATGTCATATGAATCACAACCAAATGAACCAATAGATTCATTCCCTGGTTTCTTCATTCCTCTTTCCTCAAACTGTTTGTTTTGCAAGTGTGGTGGAGGTGTCCAGCTTACAATAAATCTACCATCTTTGTTTGGACTCCAAATAACTTCAGTATCTTTTATTCCATTCTTCCAGCTAAAAGAACCTCTTGTTATGTGATGAGGCATTATTAAAGAATCGTTATAATCTATTTGCTGATAAATCTTTGTAAGATTAAATAAAGATTGTTTACTCTCATCTCTAAAAGCATGAGACTCTGTTCTTGGAAACTGTCTATAAAATTCATTTAATGCATCTGGATCTTGAGACAAAGACTCTACTTCATTTGTCCAGTAATCTATAGCCCCTAAAGTTATTACCTCTCCATCAATTCCTATAACAGGTTTTGCAGGAGTAGTAAGTATTGGCATTCCATAGCGATCTATATATCCCTCAAAGTTCCATTCCATAGGAACAAATAAACAATACAATCCACTTTTGGTTTGACCATTTGCATTTCGTTTGGTTGGAAAAGAATCTTCATATAATGCTTTAAAGTTTCTACCACCTTTATCTAAGGCATTAGAAGTAGATCCCATCATACACTTACCTATAATTCTACTACCTAACCTGAGACATGTTTTTGTAACCCTCCAGTTGTTTAATATATTATCAGGCTTTTCCCATTTACCACTTTCATCATGAAGTAGTAATTGTAATTTCTCACCATCATAACTATTGTCTCCTGTATTTTTCCAGTCAATAGTTGTATCTAATCCCTCTAACTCTTCATCAGCTAAAGTGTGCATATTCTTTTTAGTAATCTTAGATGCAGGAACTCTATATGCTAATTCTGTTTTTGGTTTATCCATACCATCTTGTATGGGTTTAAAAAAGAATGGATAGTTATTTGAGATAGGAACAACTTTATCAGTAAACATTTTTTTGGCATCACTACCTGTTTTAGATAATATTCCAATACGAGCATCTTTAGTAATAGTTGCTTTGTTTACTCCTTCACATGAACTCATAAAAGAAAATCCAGAACGTCTAATTTTTAAGTAACACATTCCAAAACTTCTCTTGTCAGCTTTGCATGCTTCCCAGAAAATATAAAATATTCTATTTGCTTCTCTAAAATCTGGATTACCTATATCAATCTTAGTCCATTGTAAATACATATAATGAGTTCCTGTTATATAAACAGGATTTCCATTATTCATAAACCAATGACCTTCTTCTCTTCTATTAAATTCTTCTTCTATGAAGTCTACCCATTGAGACTTAAACTCATCTGGAGTATCGTGCCACTGAAATATAGATTTAATTCTACTTAGATCTCGAACTAAAGGAACTGTCTCCCAGTATTGTTCTTCTTTTTTTGAAGAGCGACTATATACTTCCTTAGGTGCTGGAGGTAATCCTATCTGTAACCCATTGATATCTATAACATTACCTACCTGTCCAGTTTTAGATATAATAACTAAATTATACTTTTCGTTATAACCATAGAGCCAAGTTCTTGCCCTGTTTTTATTTACTAAAACAGATTTAGGAATGTAGTTTGTTAAAACTTTATATAATTTATTTTGATCTTGATTCAGCAAATCCTCTTGGTGTATTGTTTTTCTTTTCAGTTACAGTTCCGTTAAGAAGAGCTCTCTCTTCTTCTATTCTTTTTAATATTTCAAAAGCATCCATGATGCATAATTTTTTAGTAGCTGCTGCGTTTTTTAATCTATCAGCTGCTAAAGGATCTTCTGCTTCGTATTTAATAATATCTTCTTTAGCTACTCTAATTAATTGTTTAACAGCTTTTTCTCCTGCTTCAATTATACTTAACTTAAGTTCCTTTATATCCATTATATGTATTTATAAAACATTACGAAAATTGCTCTACCTTCTTTCCAAGACTTGTTTGGATATTTACTATGAAAGTAATCGGAAGGATAAGAAATTAATCGGTTCTGCTCATAACCTACCACAGAAGCTAATCTCCATTTTTCTATTTGCTCAGAGTCTTCAGTTATCATCTTGTCAAACTGTTCGTCTGTAAAATCTTTTGGTATTGTACTACCATATACATCATGTTCCCAGAAAGCTGTTCCATGTAGTTCTTCTAATTCTCTTGGAGACATACATAATACAATAGCTCTATCAGGTTTCTCTCCATTAATTTTAGAATCAGCATGAATTCTCCAACTTGTGTCTAATTCGTTATTAGACATTCTAAAGAAGCTTAATATATTTTGTAATGGTTTACCCTCTTTTATCGATAGCTTGTCTAAAACATAATCATTAAACGACTCTGGAGAGCTTTGAACATAAAAACTCTTATCACCTGCCTTTTGATCAATCCACTCTCCTTTGTCTAAATATTCTTTACCGATATCAAATAGGTCTTGATCTACAAAATTATCTATTACATATATCATACAAGCATTGTTATGTTGTCTGTAAACATTCTATATAGTTTCTCTCCCTCAACATTAAATTCGTATTCGCTATCAGGCTGAAAAGAAATTGAATCACCCTCGTTTACTCCTAAATTTAAGAGCTCTTGATTAATGTATTTAACAATACCATATAAAGGTTCTTCACTACACCCTTTAAATATATAGGATTCTTTTACATCAACAGGCTTTATAAAACAATATTTTCCCCAAGCCATCCACTTATCACCATTATGGTACATAAAGAATTGATCGTTGTCAACTAAAAATAAATTTTCTTTTAAGAAACTTCGGCCACTTTGTCTGCGACCTTTCACATCATTATAAAACTTAAAAACATTGTGATGAACTAATAAAGTGTCTCCCTTTGAGATAGGGCCTTCATAGTTTATAGGCAACTCTATAACGGTTGCAAAACGATTTGATACAGTATGATCTTCTTCAGAAACGCTGGTGATAAATTCCATTCCACCAATCTCTTTCTTATTATCATATCTCCTATTATCTTTAGGAGTTACAATAAAGCAATTCGGAGATCTCATTAAAAGTTTATGTTATACTCTAACGATATAGGTAGAGTTGATAAAAACTCTTTCCACACATAAACCTTTTCGTCTTTTATAATCCAAATCCTAAAAGATCTTTCTTGAGCTTGAATTAAATGAATAGTATGACTGCCTCCTAAAACTTCTTGGCCTTTAATGTAATGCATTGCTCCAGACTTGTAATCTGCTCCGACTGATATTTTTCTAATATCCATTTCATTTTATTTTAATTTAAATTTAAATTTAATTTACATAGCATTTCCATCAAGCATCTCATACGAAATCTCTCCGTTTATAAATCCAAGATCATCGCCATTTCCAGTTGTATATAAAACCAGCATTAACGCATCATCGGTATCAAACCTTTTGCTATTAGTTGTTGCCTTAGCAAGATCCATATCACAACAAAGTAATGCTCTATTAGTGTCATTCGCTCCAGGAACAAATTTACATTCAGAAATTAAAGTCCATAATTTTTGAGTACCTGCTGGTAAACACATCTCAGCTTTATAAAGTCTTATTTCAAATTCTTTTATATCTGAAACAAGTCTAACTGTTACACTACAAAGATCTCTGTACCCAGTAACACAATGTGTTTTTGGGCCACTATATAAAGATGCGTTTAATAGTATACCACCCACTGATGGAGCTACTGTAGCAGGATCTTGAATTTGATCCTGAATTATATCATTTGATATTCGCCCAAGAACTGGAGCTGGGAACTGTGGAAAAATTGGATCTTCAAAAATATAATAAGGGTAGTTAAACTTGTTCTGTAAATCCCTATTATAGAACGATCTTCTAAAATAATGTGATTGACTTTTTGATCCACTACCAGTTGCAGTTATAGTTACAGCACCAGTACTTCCACTTAGACTTATACCACTACCAGCAGCAACAGATGTTACACCTGTATTAGTTACTGTAACAGTATCTGTATTACTTGCAACAGTTTGAATACCAGTTCCTTGAAGTATTCTTACTGTATTACCATTAGTAATGTTTTGTGTAATTCCTGAACTACCCTCTAATTTAAACGAGGTCATTCCACTACCACCACCAGCAGCATCAATAGTTATTTGATTACTACCATTGTCAGTTAATGTAATATTTGTACCTGCTACTAATTTAACTACATTAGTTAAAGCTGGATTAGATTGTAGATAAGTCATATCTACATCAACACCATTCTGAGCACTTGTATAAGTTGCTGTTCCTCCTCCTGCTGCTGATCCATTAGAAGCTGCTACTATTTGCCCTTGAGCATTTACACTTATGTTAGCATTAGTATAAGATGCTGATGCAACTCCTGTATCATCTATTTTAAAAGTAACAGTATCTGTAGCACTTACTAAACTGCTAAGTCCTGTTCCTCCTTCAAACTTAATAGTATTACCATTAGTTATATCTTGAGTATTTGCTGAGTCACCTTCAACTTTAAAGCTTGTCATTCCAGCTGCCGATGCAGCTGATATAGTAAGACTGCTACCAGTATCAGCAATTGTAATGTTTGTACCAGCTATAATATCTACAATATCTGTAACACCAGCACTTGGTATTAATTGTATCTGAGATCCAGTTCCGTTTTGTACTGAAGCTAAATCATAAGTTGTAGGTAATGAAGGAGATGCTCCATTAGAAGCTGCTGTTAATCTACCTTGTTGGTCTACAGTTATAGATGCGTAAGTATAAGATCCTGGTGTTACTGCTGTATCATCAAGATCTATTTTTAAAGTATCTAAATTTACAGCTGTAGTTGTTATACCAGTATCACCCAGTAATTGAAAAGTGTTTCCATCAGTTATTGTCTGAAGAGTACCACCATCACCCTGCATAAAGAATGAAGTCATTCCTGTAGCATTGTTATCTACCCATTGAATTCCTGAAGCAGTTGCTGAAAGTATTTGACCAGCTGTTCCTGCTCCATTATTTGCAATCAATATAGCTGGAGTCATAGAAGGTGCTGTTATATTAGCAGAACCTGTCATTGTAATATCTAACGCAGAAGTAGCTCCTACAGTTAGTGTGTCGTTTAAATTACAACACGCAGCTGTTGATGTCCATTCAACTCCTGTTGCTGTTGCTGTTAAATACTGCCCAACAGTTCCTACTGATCCGTTTGCACTAACAGTAGTTGAACTACCTAATACTAAACTTCCTGTTAGATCAATAATACCTGTTAGATTAATATCTTCTACAGCTGTATCTCCAGCAGTTAAAACTGCCTGTAAATTTGGAACACCACTATTAGCTATCCAAGCTACACCTGAGCCTGTCGAGCTTAATATTTGTCCTGCTGTACCTACACTTCCAACTCCATCTTCAACAGTTCCATCAATATCTAATGTTCCTGAGAATGTATTTGTTCCACTAAAAGTGTTTCCACCAGCAGAAATAATTGAAGCACTTGCATTAAAGTTTGTTGTACTTGGCCCTACAAAATCAATACCTATTGCTGTGGCTGTATTGCCAGCAGTTAGAGTTTCTTGTAAAGTACAGCAAGCCGAAGCTGCTGGAGCTGCCCAAGTAACACCAGTACCATTCCATGTTAATACATATCCTGTAGATCCTGTAGCACCAGCTGAATCAGTTATAGTAGATCCAGTAACAAAAGTTAATGTGCTTGTAGAAGATAAAACTATATCACTTCCGTTATTTAAATTGAATTGAGAATTAACTCCATTCATTATTAAATCACCAGTAGTTGTAATAGTGTTTGTGGTTGATGCTCCTGCATCAGTAGTTTGTTGAAGTGTACAACATCCTCCACCACCTGCTCCTGGAGTTGTCCAGGTAACACATCCTGCTGCTCCACCTGAAGTTAATACTTGTCCAGCAGCTCCTGTAGCACCTGAAGCATATAGCTGACATAAGTCAATATATCCTCCTACTAATTCAATATTACCTGTTAAAGTAATATTTTGAGTTGCTGTATTAGATGTATCTAAAACTGATTGCAAGCCTTGAAGTACTGCTGCTCCACCTGAAAGACTACTTACTAAAAACGTAACTGTCTTATTATTGTCACTAACATCTGTAGCGATTAAAAGGTCATCCATTGCTGGTGTGACCGTAGGGTAGACCGTAGTATTTTCAATTCTTGCCATTGCTGTTTTTTATTTTACTTCTTCCAGCTTTACTTCTTTTTCTTTAACCTCTCCTGTCTCGATGTTTATCTCAACATCTTTACCATACACTTCTTGAAGTTCAAGTTCTACTTTAGCATATGCTGTTTTTACCTCAGCAATTTTTTCTAAAGTCTCTTGCTTCATTAATTCATAATCTCCTAATTTTATTTTTAAAAGATTAAAAGCGTTAGTCATTGACTGGATTGAAGTTAATTCTGCTTCTGTAAGCTGCTTTGTTTCGTTTGATTTTTTCATTTTGATTTTATTTAATTATATTAAGTACAAAGATAGTATTTTATTTTTTCTTCTATCGTGCTAAGGCAAGTCTAAATTCTCCACCTTTTTCTAATTGAACTGTACAAGTTCCTGCCTTTTCATCAACAGTCATTGAGGCTATTGTAAATTCTCCATTAAAGAATACTGGAAAATTAGGGCCTACAGCTCCAGTATTACCAGTGCTTCCTTTATCACCTTGAACACCCTGATTTCCCTGGATACCCTGATTACCTTGATCTCCTTTAGATCCGTTACTACCAGTGTCTCCTTTAATACCTTGAATACCTTGAGCTCCATTAGTACCATTTGTACCAGCTGTACCAGTATCACCTTTAGCTCCGTTTGAACCATTTGTACCAGTATCACCTTTTATACCCTGTATTCCTTGTATACCTTGATCACCTTTAGATCCGTTTGAACCAGCTGTTCCAGTATCACCCTTCACACCCTGATCTCCTTGTCCACCTTGGCTACCAGTA
>MDTF01016291.1_pt1 | contig 31966 bp, 20 predicted proteins | sample 811191 | NCBI WGS metagenome assembly MDTF01 (sample SAMN05326649, study PRJNA326480) | marine metagenome | isolation source: seawater | place: Southern Ocean | collected 2011 | reverse complement strand
TTATTCATACTAGAACCAACAAAATAATAATCCTTCCCATTTGAAATTATACCACTTCCAAAATCAAATTTTTCACCACCATAAAATTTTCGCCATACTTCGTTACCAAGCTTGTCTGTTTTTACGATCATTAATTTAGTTGCTTCTGTACTTAAATATTCAGATGAATTTGCAGACTTCCCAACAAATGTATTCACGTTAACCAATACCATAAAAGACGAATCTGCGCACTGAATCACGTCCATCCCCATATCCTTGTTTGCTGTATTGTAGAACTGTTCCCATTCTTTTACACCATCGTTATTAACTTTTATTAAATAAGCTGCTCCTCTATCTCCTTCTGCCCTATTAATTCCTGTTAGGAGATAACCTTTATCTTTTGTTTCAATTAACCCCGATGAATAATCATTTTTCTTGCCTCCAAAATAAGACGTCCATATATTATTACCCACCGTGTCGTACTTACATAAAACAATATCTCCACGAGCTCCTGTCCCTGGTGCATCCCATGAATACCCACAAACTACAATTTCACTTTGACTAGTTGCAAGTATTTTTGATGGAACATCATAATGTACCCAATTTCCTAGAACATAATCATCTATTACCTCATATTCAGAATTTACTTTTAACATCCATATATCGTCACTTCCCGAACCATAACTTCTAGTAATTCCTGTTAAAAAATAGTTTTTATTTATTTGGCAAAAAGAAATCCCTTTATCGTTTTTTTCACCACCATAAACTTGAGCAATAGTTGAAGAAAATATTCCCAACGAGCATATCACCAATATTATATATTTTAATTTGTGAATCATCATAAATCTAGTTAAAACTAAGAATAGTATTTTTTATAATCTCAATACATTCCATTAATTCTTCTTCAGTAATTACCAAAGGAGGTGCAAATCTAATTACATTACCTTGAGTGGGTTTCGCCAACAATCCATTTTCTGCCAATTTAAGGCAAACATCCCATGCTGTTTTTTCACTTTTTAAGTCAATAACTATAGCATTTAATAATCCCTTACCTCTAACTATTGATATAATATTTGAATCAATAGCATTCAATTCCTTTCTTAAAATAACACCAAGGTTTTCTGCTTTTTCTGATAAGTTCTCCTCTTCAACTACCCTCAATGCTGCCATCGCAACAGCGCATGCTATTGGATTACCTCCATATGTTGAACCATGTTGTCCCGGTTGGATAACATCCATAATATTATTATTTGCTAAGACACATGAAACAGGGTATACACCTCCGGACATTGCTTTACCTAATATTAAAACATCTGGCTTTACGCCCTCATGATCACAAGCTAATAATTTACCAGTTCGAGCAATTCCACTTTGAACTTCATCAGCGATAAATAATACATTGTTTTTATCACACAAGGCTCTAGCTTTCGTTAAATAACCTTCTTTTGGCACAAACACACCAGCCTCACCCTGAATAGGTTCCACTAAAAATGCTGCTACATTAGAATCTGATAGTTCTTTTTCTAAAGCCTGAATATTATCATATGGTATTGATATAATTCCTGGAGTAAACGGGCCGAAATTTTCTGTAGCATCTGGATCATTAGAAGCCGAAATTATTGTAATAGTTCTTCCATGGAAGTTGTTTTCGCAAACAATAATCTTTGCTTGATCACTAGCTATTCCCTTCACTTCGTATCCCCATTTTCTAGCAATCTTAATTGCTGTCTCAACTGCTTCAGCACCCGTATTCATTGGAAGAACTTTATCGAAACCGAAATAGTTAGTCACAAACTCAGAAAACTCCACAAACTTATTATTATGAAAAGCTCTTGAAGTAAGCGATAAAGTAGCGGCTTGATCTAAAAGTGCTTCTATTATTTTAGGATGCGAATGCCCTTGATTTACGGCAGAATAAGCTGACAAAAAATCAAAGTACCGTTTCCCTTCAACATCCCATACATAAACACCTTCTCCTTTTTTCAATACAACAGGCAATGGATGGTAGTTGTGCGCACTAAATTTATTTTCTTTTTCAATTAATTGCTGAGATAGTGTTGCCATTTTATAACTTTGTAACAAATGTAAAAATAATGATAGTCTTCTATCATTTCTTTTTAGATATTTAGAGAAAAAAATATGATTTTTAAAAAAACAGCTTACATATTATTACTAATTATTTTAGGAACAGGATGTTCCGCTCAAGACACTCATATAACTAAAACACCAACAAAAGTGGATTCAATAAATTATAAAAAATTATCAGACGAAGAAACGAGAGTTATTATAAATAAAGGGACTGAATATCCATATTCTGGAAACTATAATGATTTTAAAGATGATGGTGTTTTCAACTGCAAACAGTGTAATACTCCGCTATTTAAATCTAGCAGTAAGTTTAATAGCAAAAGTGGTTGGCCAAGTTTTGATGATGCGATAGCAGGAAATGTAAAGGAATTATTAGATAGTGATGGAAGAAGATCAGAAATAATTTGTAACACTTGCAATGGACACTTAGGTCATGTTTTTAGAGGTGAAAACTTCACAGAATCTAATACGCGCCATTGTGTAAATTCAATATCTCTTTCTTTCGAACCTACAAGTAAAATAAAACAAGACACCGCAATTTTCGCCAGTGGGTGTTTTTGGGGGACCGAATATCATCTTCAAAAATTTGATGGTGTTATCGATAGCAAATCTGGTTATATTGGTGGTTCAATAAAAAACCCTAGTTACAAACAAGTCTGTTCAGGAACAACGGGTCATGCTGAAGCTGTAAGAGTTATTTACAACCCTGATTTGGTTTCTTATGAAACAATTGCAAAGCTATACTTTGAAACACATGACCCATCTCAAGTTGACAGACAAGGTCCAGATATAGGAACACAGTACAGAACAGAAATTTTTTACACATCTCCTGAGCAAAAGGAAACAAGCGAAAAACTGATTAATATTCTGAAAGAAAAAGGTATTGATGTGGTTACTAAAGTTACACCTGCTAGTACGTTTTGGGTTGCTGAAGAATATCATCAAAACTATTATTTGAAGACAGGAAAACAACCTTATTGTCACATTTATTCTAAAAAATTCTAATAAGCTAATAAGTCCTCTATTTCCTGCTTTAATTTATTATTTGCTAAAAACTTTTTTTCAAGTTGTTTAGCAAAAGGTATTGGTATGTCCATACTTCCTACACGCTTAACTGGAGCATCTAAGTATTCAAAACAATTCGTATGAATCAAAGATGAAATTTCAGCCCCTATACCCCCTGTTAAATTATCTTCGTGTAAAACGAGTGCTTTACCCACTTTTTTCACTGCATCATAAATTAATTTTTCATCTAATGGAAGTAATGTTTTAAGATCGAGTACTCCTATTCTACCACCATATTCTTTTGCTAAATCTAAAGCCCAATGAACGCCCATTCCATAGGTTATAATAACCAGATCACTCCCTGACTTAACCAAACTTCCTTTTCCTATTTCTTGAGTGTAATAGTCTGTTGATACATCCCCTTTCAAACTTCTATAAAGTACTTTATGTTCAAAAAACAAAATAGGATTGGGGTCATTCAATGCTGCGCATAGTAATCCTTTGGCATCTGCTGGGTTTGAAGGATAAATAATTTTTAATCCCGGGACATGAAAAAACCAAGCCTCATTACTTTGAGAATGAAATGGTCCGCCTCCAGATCCTGCTCCTGTTGGCATTCTAATAACAACATCTGCATTTTGGCCCCAACGCCAAAAAGATTTAGCTAAATTATTTACAATTTGATTAAAACCACATGTTACAAAATCGGCAAATTGCATCTCAACCATACTCTTCCTATTCAAAATACTTAAACCTAGCGCAGTTCCTATAATTGCAGACTCGCATAATGGTGTATTTCTAACTCTATCTGCTCCAAATTCTGCCAAAAACCCTTCAGTTACTTTAAAAACTCCTCCATAATCAGCAATATCTTGCCCCATCAATATCAAATCAGAATGTTTCTGCATACTCTGCCATAATCCTTCCTTGATCGAATCTATAAATCTGATGTTCTCAGTCGTATTACTTGCTAAAATTATTGGGGATAAATCTTCTTTAAATACTTGATTTATGGACTCGCCAAAAGGCATATCTAGTTCTTCCGAAACCGTTCTTAAACTCCTTTCAATATTTGAAATAATTTCAGATCTTGTTTCAGTAATAAAGGCATCATCAATGATAGATTTTGTTTTTAGATAGTTTTCGTAATTAGTAACTGGATCTTTCTGAATCCAAGAATCAATAATTTCTTTTGGTACATATTTATTACCTGTTGCCTCCTCATGCCCTCTTACTCTAAACGTTTTACAGTCTAACAAAATTGGTCTTGGATTCTCCCTTATAGATTCTACAACTTGAGAAGTTTTTACAAACACATCTAAAATATTATTACCGTCTACAGTGTAAGATTCAATCCCGTATCCATTCGCTTTATCAGTGAAATTATCATTTTTAACTTGTTGATTCGTTGGGGTTGATAATCCATACCCATTATTTTCCACAACAAAAACAACAGGTAAACTCCAAACAGCCGCAACATTTAATGCTTCATGAAATTCTCCTTCACTCGCTCCACCATCTCCGGTAAAAACAAGTGTTGCTCTATTCGATTCATTCAACTTCTCTCCTAACGCAATACCATCAGCAACAGATAATTGCGACCCCAAATGGGAAATCATGCCAATAATATTAAATTCGTTTGTCCCAAAATGAAATGATCTATCTCGTCCGTTTGTAAATCCTGATTTTTTACCTTGCCACTGCGCAAATAGTCTTTCGTAAGGAACTGACCTAGTTGTAAAAACACCCAGATTTCGATGCATTGTCAAAATATATTCATCATTCATCAATGCAGATGCGCAACCAACACTAATTGCCTCTTGCCCAATTCCTGAAAACCACTTAGAAATTTTCCCCTGTCGTAATAAAACCAACATTTTTCCCTCTATTAAACGAGGCTCCAATAATGAAACATACAGTTGTTTTAAAACTTCAGGCTTTAAAGGATAATCATCGTAATTGAACATATAAAACAATTTATATTCAATTTTACTAAGAACATTTAAATTGGTTCGATTTTTTTGAATCTCTTTGTTAACAATTTTTTGTGATATTATTGAGAATAAAATTTCAAATTGATTAATTTGGAAGTAATGAAAAGAAGATCGTTTTTTATTAAAGGTACCTTAGGTGCTATCGGATTAAGTTTACTCCCCAATATTACTTGGGCTAAAGAAAGTGAAACCAATAAAAAAATTAATTTCATTCACAATTTAGTGGAGTATGGAAGGGAATACTTAAAACTTGATTTAAAAAATAATTTCTTTATTGAATGGGCAGAAGATGAAGACATCAACTATTTTCTATATGTTTCAAGTACAACTAAAATAGAAGCACCCAAAAATGTAAAAAACTACTTGTACTTGGGTAATAATAAAGAACTTGCTCAAAAAACGCAACACGACTATATCCAAAAAGGTTATCACACCTTATTATATATGAGATCAGGAAAGCATGAACCGAAATTAACAAACACTTTATTAAGCTACAGTAATGAGGCTATTGCTTTTAATACTTATCATGAAGCGGCACATGCTCATTTAAAAAAACATGCTAAAATCCCTATAAAACTAGAAGAAGCGGCTTGTGACGTCATGGGAACTTTTGGTTCTAAAGCTTATGCTGACAAAAATACTGATTTAGACAAAAAAAATATTGAGAAACAAAATTCAGTTTTCGAAAAATCGAATGCAGAAATTAATAAATACGCATTATTGATTTCTGACAATGTAGAAAACAATAAAAAAATTCATGAAAAACTTGAAAAAAAATTATTCAAGCTATTTAAGGATTCAGATACTTTCTTTAAGAACAGATTTATTCACCCTGTGAATAATGCCTATTTGCTGATGATGCTAAACTACTGTTCTCATTATGATTTAATGAAAAAAGTTGCAATAAAAGATGTTTATATCAGTAACTTTATTCATACTTTAGAAAATATTTCTAGAAACGAAAAGAATGCAATTAAACAATTAAAAGACAAGTTACTTTCTAGTGGAAAAAACTGATAAAAATTTTCATGTCTACAAATCTTCTGCTGGTTCAGGGAAAACTTACACTTTAGTTAGGGAGTATCTTTCGATCGCTTTAGAAAGTAGCAGCAGCAGTAGATATAGAAGTATACTTGCGATTACTTTCACCAATAAAGCAGCTTCAGAAATGAAGGAAAGGGTAACAAAGTACTTAAAGTTATTTGTTGATCCAAGTAAGATTTCAGGTGGTGAAAAAGAAATGTTTTTCTTTTTATGTGAAACTTTGAAAATTGATGAACAGGAATTAAGTAAGCGTGCTTTTAAGACGTTACAATCTATTCTTCACAATTACTCTGATTTTAATATTACAACTATAGATAAATTTATTCTTAGAATTATTCGATCCTTCTCGTTCGATTTACAATTACCATACAATTTCGAAGTAGAACTTGATGGTGATGGTTTATTAAATATGGCAATTAATAATTTGATTGCCGAAACAGGGAAAGATAAAAAACTAACTGCATTCTTAGTTAATTACATTAAACAATTAGCAGACAGTGACGAAAGTTGGGATATTCAACGAAGTTTATTGGACATTGCTAAACTTACTTTAAACGAAAATTCTGAAGGTAATATCAAGCGGCTTAAAGAATTAAACCTTGAACATTTTGTCAAAGTTAAAGCCGAAACACATAAAGAAGTAAAAGCTTACGAAGATTATATTTGGGGACGATTATCGCAAGGAAAAGATTTAATACAACAAAAAGGATTAGAAGCTGATAATTTTAAAGGAAAATCTAAAGGAAGTGTTTGGAGCTATTTCAATCAAAAAAATATTGCAGCGACTTATATTGAACCTCCAAAGCCTGGTACAGTTAAGAATTTTGATGCAGAAGATTGGACGCATAAGGATAGTGATGCAAGCATTGAAAACGTGCAACCTACGCTATTTAAATTCTATCAAGAAATTGAGAATTATAGAGAGAAAGAAAGCTCAAAATATATTGTTTTCAAAAACATCCATAAACAGCTATTTCAACTGGGTTTGTTAAATGAAATTGAGAAACAAGTTTTAATCATTAAAGAGGAAAAGAATTTTATTCATATATCTGAATTCAACAAAAAAGTAGCTGAAATTGTTATTGAACAACCCATACCGTTTGTGTATGAAAGAATTGGTGAAAAATTTAATAATTACCTCATTGATGAATTTCAAGATACTTCAATCTTACAATGGCAAAACCTGCTTCCTCTCGTTGAAAACAGCTTAGCATACAATAATAAAAATTTAATTGTTGGTGATACAAAGCAAGCCATTTATAGATGGAGAGGTGGTGATGTTGACCAATTTGCCTATTTACCAGAAACACCACATTTTTCAGACAACCCTATTATTCAGGAAAGAACACAAACTTTAAAACGACAATTTGCTTCGTTCAATCTTAATAAAAATTTTAGATCACTTCCTAATGTTATCGGATTTAACAATTTGTTTTTCGAACAATTGTTACCGACACTTCCGTTTGATTTTGCTGATTATTATGATGATTTCATTCAATTTCCTGGAGGTTCAAAAGAAGGTGGTTATGCCGAAATATCTATTGTAGATAAGGAGGATTATCAAGAAAGCACTTTCAACGAGCTACTATCAACAATTAAAAATTGTTTAGCTAGAGGATTCCAATTGAAGGACATTGCTATTTTAGCTAGAAAAAACAAGTTACTCACTGTAATCGCTAAATTCCTTACCAACAATGGAATTCCCGTAATTTCAAGTGAAAGCTTAAACCTAGAGCAATCCGCTGAGGTAAATTTTATTATCTATATGTTCAGAATCATTTCGTTCCCTAATGATATCGAGGCATTTTTGAAAGCTTGTAATTTCCTAAAAGAGCAGGCGCCTGTAGATTATTTTGATATGTTTTCAAAAAAGGAAGCAATCGAAAATAAATTCATTAAATACCTTAAATTAAAACTTAATATAAACCTCCCAAAAATCTCAGGATTATCACTATACGAATCTTTTGAAGAGATTATTTACACTTTTAAAATAGATAAAAACTCACCTTTTATACAAACGTTTTTAGACGTTGCAAACAAGCACTCAAAGGACAGTAATTCTAGTGAATTTATTACTTTTTGGAATGAAAAGAAACATAAGTTATTCATTGCTTCACCTGAAAACATTAATGCTGTAAACCTACTAACGGTGCACAAATCTAAAGGTCTTGAATTCCCTGTTGTCTTGATGCCTTTTGCAAATAATAAAACAATGAAAGATAGCTTGTTCTGGATTAATACAGATAAGCTTGATGTAAACTTACCAACTTCTCTAGCAAGCAGAAACAAAGCGCTTGAGAAAACCCAGTATGCAGATAACTTAACTTTAGAGGATAAGAAATCTTTACTTGATGATTTAAATGTTGTTTACGTTGGAGTAACAAGAGCAGTTGAAGAACTTTATATTTTTATTAAAGAAGTAAGCAAACCAGAGGAGGTCAATTCTGTAGAGAAATTCTTCTTTCCTGTTCTTGATAAACTAAGGGAGGATAATCAATCTTTCTCATTTGGTGAAAAAGTAATAAAACCAAAATCTACGCACAAAGATGTTACTTTTAATAGCGGGCCGCCGCATATCACTTCTCCTTGGAGAGATAAAATTAAAATAAGTTTTAGCGCTCCAGCAATTTGGAATGTTCCAGAAAACTCAGAAGAGTCTTTTGATATGAGAGACCCGAGAAAATTTGGTAACCTCATCCACTCTATTTTTGCTAAGATTGATAATAAGATGGGCTTAGACACTACTTTGTCCGAAATGGAAAGTGATGGTTTGATTGAAAGTGATGATACTCAAGTTTTAAAGAAATTAGTGATTGAAACATTAAAACTAGCGCCTCTTAAAGAGGTCTGGGAAAATGGGGACCACATAATAGAAAAAGAAATAATTATACCTGACGGGACTTCTTATCGCCCAGATCGAGTTATTAAAATGGATAATAAAACTTATTTAATTGATTTTAAAACTGGTAGTCCAAAAAATGGTGATAAAAAGCAAATTAAATATTATGAAAAGCTTTTACAGACACTTCACTTCAATAATATTAGTAGTCATTTAATTTACACAGAGGAAAGGAATTCAGTTGCTGTTTAATTAAAACAGTAATTATTTTAATTAGACATGATCGTATCCGAGAAGTTGTATTGTTGCTACTTAAAATCATAAATGCTAAAGTAAAAATCTTGTGCTCTAGTATTTAATATTATATACATCCCTTTAGAAGGTGTGTTTACAAGAATTATATACAGTAAATTCACAAAAAATAGTATAGGAACATTAATCTATATTTTACACGAAAGTATTATTTATTTAATCGTTGCTTCTTTTATTATTGCCAAGGAACCCTTTACAGCCAAACTAGTTATTAAACCTAATTGGCAGAAATAACAAAATCCTACCGAATTTTTTAAGTTAATAAAATGTATTTTAAAGGATGAACTTTTATAAAAGCTAACCTAAAATATAGGCACAAAAAAAGCCCTAAGTAAAACTTAGGGCTCCAATTTATTTATTAAAGTAATTCGATTTATTTGAAATACTTCATTGTTCCGATGTTGTTTAATTCACCAAAAGCTTGTTTTAATCTATCGTTAAAAGAAACCTCAGCATGTCTTAACCATACACGGGGGTCATAATACTTTTTGTTTGGAGAATCAACGCCATCAGGACTTCCAATTTGAGACTGTAAGAAATCTTTCTTATCCTCATAATAACCTCTAATTCCGTCCCAGAATGCCCACTGTAAATCAGTATCGATATTCATTTTAATAGAACCGTAAGAAATAGCTTCTTCGATTTCTGCAGCAGAAGAACCAGAACCACCATGAAAAACAAAATCAACAGGCTTATCACCTAAGTTATATTTCTTTTCTAAGAATTTCTGAGAGTTATCTAATATTTTTGGAGTTAATTTAACGTTCCCTGGCTTATAAACACCATGTACATTTCCAAAAGCAGCAGCAACAGTAAATTTATTTGAAACCTTCATCAACTCTTCGTAAGCATAAGCTACTTCTTCCGGTTGAGTATATAATTTAGATTCGTCAACATCAGAGTTGTCAACACCATCTTCTTCACCTCCTGTAATTCCTAATTCGATCTCTAAAGTCATACCCATTTTAGACATTCTATCCAAGTATCTCTTACAAATCTCCATATTTTCTTCTAAAGACTCTTCAGAAAGATCAATCATATGAGAAGAAAACAATGGAACACCGTGCGCTTTATAAAAATCCTCACCTGCATCTAACAAACCGTCGATCCAAGGTAATAATTTCTTTGCAGCATGATCAGTATGTAAAATTGCAGTAGCACCGTACTTGTCAGCCATGTTCCAAACATGTTGAGCACCAGCAACACCTCCAGCAATAGCACTTTTTTGACCTTCGTTACTTAATCCTTTACCAGCAACAAACTGAGCACCACCATTAGAAAACTGAACAATAACTGGAGAATCAACCTCAGCTGCAGTTTCCAATACACCGTTAATACTGTTAGAACTAACAACGTTAACTCCTGGAAGAGCAAATTTGTTTGCCTTAGCAACTCTGAATATTTCTTGTACTCCATCTCCAGTAATTACACCAGATCCAATTTTAGTAGCAGTTTCACTCATCTTATCTATTTATTTTGAATTAAAGGACAAAAGTAATAAATTATCATTTAAATGTCGAGGATTCTAACAATTGATTACTTTTACAAGAAATGTGGAGTAAAGAGGAAGCTAGAAAAAAGAGGATTAGGTTTTTCACCAATTTTGGTGTTTACATGAAGAAACATGCCGAATTTACTGAACAAAAAATTAGGTGGGTAAACTACCGAACAGGTGTTAGTGCAATACGCTTTAAAATTGAAGCTGATAACAAAACTACCCGTGTAGTTGTTGATATTGTAAACAGTGATATTGGTTTAATGGAACTGTTCTATGAACAATTCACCGAATTTAAAACGATGCTTGAAGCTAATATGGACGAATTGATCTGGGAAAAAAACTATTACAACGCTACTGGTCAACGTAGTATGAGAATTTATACGGAAACAAGTTTGTACAGTATGAATAACGAGGAGCATTGGGGAGACTTATTTAGGTTTTATGAAAAAAACATGCTTGCTCTTCATGAATTTTGGGACAACTCAAAAGACATATTTATTGATTTAGAAAATTAAAATTCAACATTTTGTTTAAACTTAGTCATAAATACAAACAACATTCTGGACCTTTATACGCAATTGAGTTCAGTGAGAAGTTAAACTTATTATTCACCGGAGGGGGAGATAAAGTTGTAGCAACTTGGGATCTAGATAAGCAAGAGAACACGCCTTTTAGCGTTAAAACAGATTCAGCGATTCTAAATTTAAAATTAATAAACGACCAGCATATATTTATCGGATTATTTAACGGAAACTTCCATATAATTGATATTAACACAAGAGCAGAAATAAAATTTTTCCCTTATCATAAATCAGGAGTATTCAGCTCTACAATAGTAAAAGAACACAATCTTTTATTTGTAGGGTCAGGTGATGGAACGATTTCCATTTGGGATACTATTGAATATAAATTGTTACAGAACTATAAAATTAGCGAAGGAAAGATAAGAGCTATTCAGCAAGTTAATAATACTGTTTATATAGGAACTTCGGAAGGAGATTTAATAAAAATAGATTGTGATAATGTTTCTCTAGCAACAAAAGTGATGGTACATACCTCTTCTATTTATTGTTTAGCAAAACATCAAGAAAAAAATGCTTTATTAATTGGTGATAAGGATGCGCATGTCTCTGTTTATGATGTATTAAAAAATAAAATTACGATTTCTATTCCAGGGCACAACTGGCCAATATATAGTATTGAATGGATAAGCAATGACTTTTTCGCGACTTGCAGTAGAGATAAGATTGTTAAGATATGGGATGCTAAAAACCTTGAAGTACTACAGCGATTATCTTTCCCTAAACATAAAGGCCATATTAACTCCATTAATAATTTGAAATATTGCACTTCTAGAAAACAATTGATTTCTATTGGAGATGATAAGCAAATTTGTGTTTGGGAAGAAATTTAATAAAAAACTCTAAATTAAAGAGAATCCCATCGTAAGTGAACTTATTATATTTTCTCGAAATCTATATGGAAATGATCATCATGAAGATCATTTACTTTTTTAGATAATTGCTTTGCAAAATAAATATTGCTTGCCTTCAATTTCTTTCCTGATGGCGTTTTTAAAAGATTACCTAACAACTCGATTTTAAGTATCACTTTTTTTATTTTCCAACCTTGTAAAATTGCTGCTTCGTTGAATGCCAAAATTTCCTTTGCTGCGCTTTCGAAATTTATATACACCCCTCCTGAATTCTCATATAATCCATCATCATTAGCAGTCAAAAAATAATGTGAAACACCTTTATTATCTAACGAATAATTAATCTTCCCGTCTTTAATTTTAGGCAACATAAAATCTACACTTGTTCCCTTTTGGTGTGTTTTATGAGGCCAAAGCTGTCCCCCATGTTCATGGGAGATTTCCATTATTTGAAACTCCTGACTAGGAACTATATTACTTAAAATATTCATTCCATTTAATATAATCCCTCTGACTTCGGAGTTAATATAAGCACGACCTTTCAAATAACTCTCTTCTGAGAAATATTTATAATTGCCACCTTTTGGAGGAAATAATACTGCATTTTCTAATGTTCCATTATGAACCGATCCATTTGATACTGATCTTAATAAATCATTATTGTGTTCATTATAATAAAGCTGCATTTTTGAAACAGATACATCCTGTTTTTGATTGATTTCTAGAATTGGTTGTTTTTTTTCTACACAGGAAAAAAATAAAACGGAAAAAAGTGGAATGATTAATCTCATGTAAATTAAACGCTTCAGGATCATATTATTTCATCACATAAAATATCTTAACATTTTATAACAAAATTATTTTAAATTTTGAGGCAAAACATTCCCTGATATTACAAACAGCAACTCTATTTTAGGAGGAATTTTCGGGTAATCCTTTTTAATAACTCTAATATTAATTCCAATTTTACTTACTTCTGGATTACTAATCCACCACTTATTTCTTGAGGGTCTAGTTTTACGAAGTAAATTTTTGGCAAATAATTTATAAGAATAAAGAGGTAATGGTTTTCTAATTATAACCGTATCTTTTATTTGATTTTTTGTTCCGTAACAGTACCTCCCTTCCTCTTCAATTAAAGTATATGACCTTCCGTTGTCATATAAAGAAAGTAAAGAAGTATATCCCACTTTAAACCACGAATTAAAAAAGGCGTAGTTTCTGGATATTTCGTAAAAACCACGTTTCAATTTTTTTTTCCGTTTGTGTAATTTCTTATTTTCATATCGGTGTGAGAAATAATTAACAATACTATCCAAAGAAGGATCTAACCTAATTAGATTTTTATTACTTCTAATCCTACCTTCATTAATTACTTTAACAATATTTTGTTTTATTAACTCTACATCAATGTTTAATGGATCTAATTCAATAGTTACATCAGCATGCTTAAATGAGGAAACAAGGATAAAAACAAATATAAATAGACAGTTTTTCAATACTACTGGAGTGTTAAATTTTGTAATTCTTTTAATGAAGTTTCGTTTGGATCAATAACTTTAAATTCAAAAATTGCTTTACCATCCTTACCTTTTTTGATCCCTTCTACAGTACTGGTGTTCATATATGCTAAATCACCTGAAATAGTTTTACCAATAATAATTGTTTTAGATAGATCAAATAAGAAAACCATATTACCTGTATAAGTCATTACTTTTGCAAGGCTTGTAGACAATACAGAAACTGATTCTAGTTTAATGTTTTCACCAATCGAATTTGTAGGTGTAAAGAATGTTTGATTTCCCTTTGCCAATAATTCTGAATTCAATCTATCAACATTGCAAGCCAATAAATTTGTGAATGTAAATTCTCCAGAATTAGCAACACCCTTAAAAACTTGATTTTGATAACGTTCATAATTGAAATTTGCTTTCTGCTTTTCAGCATACTCAATTGGTCTATCAGTTTTAAAAACAGAATCAGAATAAGTTTTTTGAACTGCTTTTTGATAATTACTCATTTCATTTTCCCAAGCTACACGAATTGATTTATTCAACTCTATCCTTTTCATCTCTTCTTTCTTAAAACGTTTCCATTGTTTTGTGATTTTCCTTTTACTCGCCTTAGGACCAACATTAGATAAATCTTGAATAATCTCTAGCTCCAACACTTCAGTCTCTGTAACTATCCTCAATAAAAAATTATCTTTAGAAATTTGCGGTGTAAAACTAACTTCTATTACATTACTAAAAATATACTTTGGATTTTTAGAGTATGATACCTTATCAGATTTTATAATGTTTTTAGAATTTTTCATTCTCTTAATCTTCTCTTCGCGATGTGAATCAATAATAATCCAAGTTTGAGTTGATAGTACTTTAAAGTGATTTAATGAAACAGATTTATCGCTACTTCTTCCTGTCTTGTCGAAATCGACACCACTTCCCCCTTTAATTATTAGATTATAACCTTTTGTAATATCAGTTTTCCAAATTTCTAATGAGATCCCATCATGCTCAATTCTAGGCTCAATAATAGAAATGTTTTGATAAAGGCTTGAACCACCACCACCAAATAAGTTACCCCCTGGTTGAATATAATTAACCTGCTTTCCATTATTTACCCATTTATTTTGGTCGTTTAATTCATATGTTTGAAAACCACCATTGTCATCTGGTAATTCTGTTTTAACTTTTACAAACTTATTATCTCTTAACGAAAGCGCTATACCGTTTTTAGTTTTCGCTTTCATTACGTACATCCCACCAGACTCAAACCCAAATAACGCTGTAGAATCATACACCATTGGTAATCCTGAAGCAAAAATCTCTAGAGACGATTTAATTTCTTTGATTTCAAAAACCACTTCACCATCGTAAAGTATATTATCTTTAAATTGAAATGAATTCGGCGAAACACTTATTGTCGTTCCCGATGCCAATTTAATTTGGTTAGTAGATTTTGAATTAAATGTAAATTCCTCAAAGGATTGGACAAGGTTTTTAAAAGGTGCTTTAAAATTTAAGTCTTTCAAGAAATCAGGAAAACGAACAGGTGTTCCAATTTTCTGAGGGTTATAAACGATTTCTGCATGCGGGAATTTTTTAATTAACTTAATTACTTCTTGAGTATTTACAACTGTTTTTTTTATGTTTAAATACTCCAAGTTTGGTAATGATTTAACACTACTATAAATAGTACTCAGTTCATTACTATTAATTGTAATTCTCTTTAAACTCTTATGATTATTCAATGAAGGAACATAATTAATTAAAGATTTACTAACTATTAATTCTTCTAGTGACTTCATTCTATGAATTCCACGTGGTAGGTTTGCCATTTTCTCATCCGCAATTTCTAGTTTCCTTACACCACTCCTCTCTAGTGACTTACATAAAAAGTCATAGTTTAACTTTTTACAATTATTAGCAATAACATGCTTCACTTTAAAAGAATCAGTAGTTAACTGCTTTATATCCTCAAAATCAGTCATGGATAAATCAATTTTTTCAAGATTATCTTTTCGTTTGTTCAAACTACTTGGAAAATGTTTCACACCTAAAACCTTTACTTCCTCTAAAGCAGGAAAATCTATTGAGGAAATTATTAAATGATCGAAAATAACATTTTTATTAAAAGACAAGTCCAATACTTTTAAATTAGGCAAACTGTTTATAGGAGCATGAATAGAATCTAAATAATTCATTGCAAGATTTAAATATTCAAGATTATTTAGTTTTGAAATTTCAGAAGGCAATTTTGTGATGTAGTTATTAGAAACATTAAGTTGAATTAAACTTGTTATTTTAGTTAGTTGGAATGGAATAAAAGGTAATTTACAGCCTTTAAAAGACAAACTAATAAGTTTTAAACCACTTAACACTTCGGATACCTGGTTAATATTAATACCAGGGTTATTATTCAAGTTAATCCGCTTTAAAGTATTAACTCTAGATATAAAATCAGGTAAAGAGATGACGTTTGATTCTGATAAGATTAATTCTTCCAATTTCGGCATTTCAGTAATATCAATTGTAAGGTCAGATATATTGGAAAGTGTAATTGAAGTAACTACTTCCTTATTAGCTATTGCTTCTTTAATGGTATTAACTTGGAATGATTGTCCAATGGAAATACTATTTATGAATAATGTTAGTAATAATAATCTCATAATTTTATTTATCGGTTTTGTAATTCTTAATCGATTATTTCTATAATGCAAAACAAATAAATAGTTACAAAAAACTATAGGCACAAAAAAAAGGCCTGATTAAAAAATCAGACCTTTTTTCATTCTATTTATTGTATTTTATTCTTCGGACGTTTCAGCATCATCTCCCTCGCCTTCAACTAATTCAGCATCTTCGATTTCATCCTCATCATCTTTAGATGTTGGTACTTTCGCAACAGCTGCAATTTGATCTTTCCCTTTCAAGTTAATCAACTTAACACCTTGTGTTGCTCTACCCATAACTCTCATGCTTTCAACAGCCATTCTGATTGTAATACCAGACTTGTTGATAATCATTAAATCATGTTCGTTCGTAACAGATTTTAAAGAAATTAAAGATCCTGTTTTATCAGTAATATTTAATGTTTTAACACCTTTACCACCACGGTTAGTTATTCTGTAAACAGCTTCACCATCATCCGGATCGTTTAAGTAAGTACGTTTACCATAACCGTTTTCAGAAACAACCAATACAGTTTCAACAGCTGGATCTTCGATACAAACCATACCAATTACCTCATCAGTTTCGCTTCCTAAAGTAATACCTCTAACTCCAGTAGCAGTTCTTCCCATAGGACGAACTTTCTCTTCTGGGAAACGAATACATCTACCTGACTTAACAGCCAATAATATTTCGTTAGTACCATTCGTTAATTTAGCTTCTAATAACTGATCTCCTTCACGAACGTTTATCGCATTGATACCGTTTGTTCTTGGACGAGAATAAGCAGTTAATGATGTTTTCTTAATCACACCATTCTTAGTACACATTATAATGAAGTTATTCTTAGCATATTCTTCATCCTTAATATCCTTAACATTGATGTACGCCATAACTTTGTCGTCACGCTCAATGTTCATTAAGTTTTGAATTGCTCTTCCCTTCGCTTGTTTTGTTCCTTCTGGAATATCAAATACACGCATCCAGAAACACTTTCCTTTTTCAGTAAACACCAATAACCAGTTATGGTTAGTTGCAAAGAATAAGTTTTCCAAGAAATCTTTATCTCTAGCAGCAGAACCTTTAGAACCAACTCCACCTCTATTTTGAGTTTTGTATTCGTTCAATTCAGTCCTCTTAATGTAGCCTAAATGCGAAATAGTAACTACAACTTCTTTATCTGGAATTATGTCTTCAATTCTGAAGTTTCCTCCTGCAAAGTTAATTTCAGTTCTTCTTTCATCACCATGCTTAGCCAAAACTTCAGTTAATTCAGTTTTGATAATTTCATAACGCTCTTCTTCACTATCCAAGATGCTTTTCAACTCTTGGATTAATTTCATGATTTCGTCATATTCAGCACGTAATTTATCTTGCTCCAGTCCTGTTAAGTGACGAAGCCTCATTTCTACAATTGCTCTTGCTTGAATCTCAGACAAGTCGAAAGTAGTCATTAACTTATCTCTTGCTTCATCTGGACTTTTAGATGCTCTAATTAATCTAATTACTTCATCAATATTATCTGATGCAATAATCAGCCCCTCTAAGATATGTGCTCTTTCTTCAGCCTTTCTTAAATCAAACTTCGTTCTTCTAACAATAACCTCTTGTCTGTGCGCAACGAAGTGACGAATCATATCTTTCAGATTCAATACTTCTGGACGACCAGCAACAAGTGCAATATTGTTTACAGAGAATGAAGACTGTAATTGAGTGTACTTATATAATTTGTTAAGAACAACATTAGTGATTGCGTTTGTTTTGATTTCATAAACAATACGCATCCCGTTTCTATCAGACTCATCTCTAATATCAGAAATACCTTCGATCTTCTTGTCATTAACAAGATCAGCAGTTTTCTTAATCATTTCTGCCTTATTAACTTGATAAGGAATTTCAGTAACGATAATACTTTCTTTACCTGTAGATGAAACTTCAATCTCAGCCTTAGCCCTTAAAACTACACGACCTCTACCTGTTTCGAAAGCATCTTTAACACCTTCGTAACCATAAATAGTTCCACCAGTAGGAAAATCGGGCGCCTTAATATGCTGCATCAATTCAGATATTTCAATATCCTTATTATTAATGTAAGCAATTGTTCCGTTGATTACTTCTGTAATATTGTGAGGAGGCATGTTAGTAGCCATACCTACAGCAATACCACTAGCTCCGTTTAATAACAAGTTAGGAATTACTGTAGGAAGTACAGTAGGCTCCAAAATTGTATCATCAAAGTTTAACGTATGATCAACAGTATCCTTTTCGATGTCTCTCAACAACTCTTCAGCAATTTTCCTTAATTTGGCCTCAGTATAACGCATTGCTGCTGGACTATCTCCATCAACAGAACCGTAGTTACCCTGTCCGTCAACTAAAGGATATCGTAAACTCCAATCCTGAGCCATACGAACCATAGAGTCATAAACAGATGAATCACCATGTGGGTGATACTTCCCTAAAACTTCCCCAACAATTCTTGCAGACTTTTTATGTGATTTATTTGAGGCAAGTCCAAGATCCATCATTCCATATAACACTCTTCTGTGAACAGGTTTTAAACCATCTCTCACATCTGGAAGCGCACGAGAGACAATTACTGACATTGAATAATCAATGTAAGCAGATTTCATTTGTTCCTCAATATCAACCTTAACTATTTTTTCTCCTGCAGCCATGTTTTGCTATTAGAATTTAATTACTATTTGTAATTCATTATAAAGAAGCTAAAATAAGAAATAAGTCCCTTGCTTTTTCACTATCCCAAACCGACTTTCAAACAAAATTTTGTTAATAATAGCTCACTAAAAAAAGAATAAAAAAAAGAAACAAAAACAACAGTTATAAGTATATTTAAGTACTAAGTAATTATAGAAAAAAAACATTAGTTTAGTAACTAAAAAATTGATTTACCTATGGAAGCAAAATTTTCCCCCAGACTGAAAGATGTGATCACCTATAGCAGAGAAGAAGCTTTACGTCTAGGACAGGACTACCTTGGGGTTGAACATTTGTTCCTTGGAATACTAAGGGAAGGAGAAGGGAATGCTATAAAAATATTGAAAGCGATTAAGTTAGATCTTCAGGAAATCAGGAAATGTATAGAGACTGAAATTAAACCTAAATCTAAAACTTTCAATCAAAGTGGAAATATTCCGCTTGTAAAACAAGCGGAAAGAGCATTAAAAATAACATACTTAGAAGCAAAATTGTTTAAAAGTAATTTAATTGGCACCGAACATTTATTGTTAAGTATTTTAAAAGACGACGACAATGTTGTGACAAAGATATTTGAAGACTTCAATATCGATTACAGCACAATAAAAAACGAAATGGATATGATTAACGAAGAAACTGATCCAAAAGCAGAATTCCCAGGGAATCCACCGGAAGATGACAACGATGCGACAGGAGGAACTGGAAGTGATTTTAATGCGCCAAAAAAACCTACTGATTCAAAAAGTAAAACACCTGTTTTAGATAATTTCGGGAGAGACTTAACGACCATGGCCATAGATGGGCGATTAGACCCTGTTGTTGGTAGAGAAAAGGAGATCGAAAGAGTTTCTCAAATCTTATCAAGAAGAAAGAAAAACAATCCAATTTTAATTGGTGAACCTGGAGTTGGTAAAAGTGCTATTGCTGAAGGTTTAGCTTTAAGAATAGTTCAACGAAAAGTATCTAGAGTACTTTTTGGAAAACGAATCGTTACACTTGACCTTGCTTCACTAGTAGCAGGAACGAAATATAGAGGACAATTCGAAGAGCGCATGAAAGCTGTAATGAACGAACTTGAGAAATCTCCTGATATCATCTTATTTATTGATGAAATTCACACTATAGTTGGTGCAGGTGGAGCCTCTGGTTCTTTAGACGCTTCAAATATGTTTAAACCTGCCCTAGCGAGAGGTGAGGTACAGTGTATTGGAGCAACTACTCTTGATGAATTCCGTCAGTACATTGAGAAAGATGGAGCTTTAGAAAGAAGGTTTCAAAAGGTTTTAGTTGAGCCCACATCAATTGATGAAACAATTGAAATTTTACACAATATCAAAGGTAAATACGAAGATCACCACAATGTAACATATTCGCAAGAAGCAATTGAAGCTTGTGTTAAAATGACAAATAGGTTCATAACAGACAGGCATTTACCAGACAAAGCAATTGACGCTTTAGATGAAGCAGGATCTCGTGTTCACATTACAAACATTAACGTTCCAATCGAAATTATCCAAATCGAAAAAGATATAGAGAATATTAAAGAAGAAAAAAATCAAGTTGTTAAGTCTCAAAAATATGAAGAAGCTGCTCGCTTAAGAGATAGTGAAAGACAACTTACAGAGAAGTTGGAAGCAGCTAAATCTCGTTGGGATGAAGAAACAAAGAACCACAGAGAGAATGTTAGTGAAGATGATGTTGCTGAGGTAATAGGTATGATGACTGGCATTCCAACTCAGCGAGTTGCTGAGAAAGAACAAGGAAGGCTTTCAAAAATGTCTAGTGAACTAGAGGGTACTGTTATTGGTCAAGACGAAGCAATTAAAAAAGTCGTTAAAGCAATTCAAAGAAACAGGGCTGGATTAAAGGATCCCAATAAGCCAATTGGTTCATTTATTTTCCTAGGACCAACTGGAGTAGGGAAAACGCAATTGGCGAAGGAATTAACTAAATTCATGTTTGATAGTGTTGACTCATTAATCAGAATTGACATGAGTGAATATATGGAGAAGTTTGCAATATCAAGACTAATCGGGGCCCCTCCGGGATATGTTGGATATGAAGAAGGTGGACAATTAACCGAAAAAGTAAGACGCAAACCCTATTCTATAATATTACTTGATGAAATTGAAAAAGCACATCCAGATGTCTTTAATTTATTACTACAAGCATTAGATGACGGACACTTAACTGACAGCTTAGGAAGAAAGGTTGATTTTAGAAATACAGTTATTATAATGACCTCCAATATTGGTACTCGTCAGCTTAAAGATTTTGGTGCAGGAGTTGGTTTTAATACTTCGGCTAAATCTAACGCTGCTGATGACTATGCGAAGGGTGTAATTACAAGCGCATTAAAAAAATCATTCGCTCCTGAATTTTTAAATAGAATTGATGATGTGATATTATTTAACTCATTAAAAAAAGAAGATATTCACAAAATTATAGATATTGAATTAAAAAAACTTTTCGAAAGAGTTGTAGATTTAGGATTCAAAATCAGACTTTCTAACGAGGCAAAGGACTTTATTGCTGATAAAGGATATGACGCTGAATATGGTGCAAGACCACTTAAAAGAGCGATTCAAAAATACCTTGAAGATGCACTTGCTGAAGAGATAATCAACGCTAAAGTATCTGAAGGTGATACCATTAACGTAGGATTCAACGACACAACAAAAGAGATAACGCTCAAAGTGAGTAAGGCTAGAAAAAAGAAAGCTAGCGAATAATAAAAAAAAGGCTGCCAACTGGCAGCCTTTTTTTTATTTAGTTATGATAAACTGTAAAGAAGAATTACGTTATTCTAGTTAATTAATCAAGATATTTAGAATTGAATAATTATAGAATGAATACCTATCTTTACATTCTAATTATTACACCATGGAATTAAACGCATTAACAGCAATATCTCCAATAGACGGAAGATACAGAAGAGTAACAAAAAATCTAGCGCAATACTTCTCTGAAGCAGCACTAATACAATACAGAGTAAAAGTTGAAATTGAATATTTTATTGCGCTTTGCGAAATACCTTTACCTCAATTATCAGAAGTGAAGTCTTCTATTTATCCTGAACTAAGAGCTATCTATAAGAATTTCACTGAAGCTGATGCTCTAGCTGTAAAGGAAATCGAAAAGACAACAAATCACGATGTTAAAGCAGTTGAATATTTTATAAAAGATAAAATGTCTGCATTAGGTTTATCTGCAAGTTTGGAGTTCATTCACTTCGGATTAACATCTCAAGACATAAACAACACGTCAGTTCCTTTAACCATAAAAGACGCGTTAATAGATACTTACCTGCCTTCTCTTCAAGAAGTAATTGATACACTTAAAGACTACTCAAAAAACTGGATGAACATTCCTCTTTTAGCAAGAACACATGGTCAGCCAGCATCACCTACTACACTAGGAAAAGAGTTTTACGTATTCGTTGAAAGATTAGAAATTCAATTAAAGCAATTAAAAGCAGTTCCTTTTAGCGCTAAATTTGGTGGAGCAACAGGAAACTTTAATGCACATACAGTTGCGTTCCCCAAACACAACTGGGTGGAATTCGCAAACAAATTCGTTAACGAAACTTTAGGATTAGATAGATCTCAGACAACTACTCAAATTGAACACTATGATAATCTAGCTGCTTTGTTTGATGCGATGAAAAGAATCAACACCATTCTTATAGATCTTGATAGAGATGTATGGACATACGTTTCTATGGAGTATTTTAAGCAAAAATTAAAAAAAGGAGAAATTGGCTCTTCTGCCATGCCCCATAAAGTTAATCCTATTGATTTTGAAAACTCAGAAGGAAACTTAGGAATGGCGAACGCAATATTGGAACATTTATCTGCAAAACTTCCACTATCTAGATTACAGCGTGACCTAACGGATTCTACTGTTTTAAGAAACGTTGGAGTTCCTGTTGGGCATTCTTTGATTGGTTTAGCCTCTACTCTTAAAGGCTTAAATAAATTATTATTAAACGAGAAGAAGTTAAAAACTGATCTTGACAATAATTGGGCAGTTGTTGCTGAGGCGATTCAAACAATATTAAGAAGAGAAGGTTATCCAAAACCTTATGAGGCTTTAAAAGAATTAACGAGAACTAACGAGGTGATTAACGAGGATTCTATAGGTGCTTTTATTGAAACATTAAACGTTAGTGATGAAATTAAGGCTGAATTGAAAGCTATTTCTCCATATAACTATATTGGTGTTGTAGCAACTATTTCATGATGCAAAAATTACTCTTAAGTATAACATTAATAGGCTGTTCTTTATTTTTGAAGGGACAGCCTAATTTTGTTTCTGACCTTTCGTTAGTTGCTCAAAATAATTTACAATCCATTAAATTCAATTGGAATAAGATTCCAGATCAAGCCTGGTTAGGGTATAGCTTTTGGTGTAATTCTTACTTAGACTGGAAGGTTGAAAACAATCGAGTAATAGCCTTTCCTTTTCATAGACACAAAAGGACAGCGCATTATAGCGCTCAACAAATCAAAAGAAAATCAGGATTACTGAAGATTTCTGTTACAACCGGTTTTTCAAAAAGCAGAAACAGTGGCCATCTAGGTTTATTAATTGGTGCGGGAAGTAATCAAATCAATGAAAAAACCAATTTATTAATTCACAACAATATACCGAATTCTAATACCCACCTATTCGCTATTAATAAAAAAGGAGTCATCTCACTAAGTGATTATGGTGCAGACACAAGTATCTACAGTCATCAACTAGACAGTTTTATATTTTCCGACTCTTCATCCGTAAATATGGAAATTAGCTATAAATCTATTGCTGACTCAACATTTATTTACTTTCAAATAAGAAACACTTCTACGAAGATTTTTAACGACACCATTCTACTAAAAAGCACGTCGATACCGCTTGGATCAATAGCACTCTTCTACTCATGTAAAAAAGCTTTTAAAAGCTTTGGATGGTTTGATGACTTACGCATAGAAGGAAACGTACTTGAAAAAGCAGAAACAACTGGACCACTTTTAAGTTCATTTCACACAATAACTGATAAAAAAATACTACTTACCGTGCAACTTCAACCGTTTGAAGTTAGTAAAACGGATGAGTTCGAATTGTACTTCAATTCAATAAAAATAAAGAACTTCCGCGTTCATTATCGATATGACAAGTTGACGCATCAAATAAGATTTAAAACCTCAACCAAAAACCTACCAGGAAAGGTTAATTACACAATAAAGTACTCTGGAAAACAAACAGATAGACCATTTTACATAAACGGAACAATTAACACTTTACTTCCTAACAAAGAGATGAGCATCATGGCGCTTAACTGTAATGGATTCCCTTTTATGCATGAAGGAAAATATGATTATAACTCTCTATGGTATCCTTATGAACAGATAGAAAAAGGCTATCATAAATTTAAACCAAACTTAGTTATTTTCCTGGGGGATCAATTTTACGAAAGCCGACCTTCAGCACCTATTATCAAAGAACCTTTTTGTTATTTAGATTATCTGTACAAATGGAACCTCTACTGTTTGCAGTTTCGAAACATCACTGCAAACACACCTACTATCATCTTAACAGATGATCATGATGTATATCAAGGAAACCTTTGGGGAAATGGTGGAGTTCCTGCTAAAACGACAGAGAAAGATAGTCTCGATAAGTATTATCAAGGAAATTATGATACTTGGCAACAAGATAATGGAGGATACTTCATGCCTAAAGACTTTGTGAACATGGCGATACGCTCACAAACAAGCCACCTACCGAAACCTTACAAACGAAGAACTAAAGGATTATCGAACTACTACACATCCTACCAGTTTGGTGATTTTGACTTCGCAATTCTAGAAGATAAAAAGTACAAGTCAGCTCCAGTAAATATTCAACACCAGATTTTTAACGGAATTCCTTTAAACAACTCCCTGACGAATCAGGAGCTTGACAATGATAATTTTAAATTACTTGGTAAAAAACAACTTAAGTTTTTAAAAAAATTCGTCACCAAAGAATCTGATAATTTAAAAATAGTTTTAACTCAATCTGCTTATGCAAGCCTTACAACTATAAATAAGGAGTCTGATCCGCTCAAGGACCTTCCAGCAAATTTATCAGGAGAACATAAGCTAAATAGAGACATGGACACCAATGGCTGGCCGAAAACAGGGAGAGATAAAGCGATGAATATTATTGGGACTGAACCTGTATTATTTCTTTGCGGAGATCAGCACATGGGAAGTGTGGTTGAATTATTTGACACATTAAACAATGGAACTCATTTTTTTACAATCCCATCAATTTCCAATACTTGGCAAAGAACATGGTTACCCTCGGATTCAACTTATAGCAACTCCCCTTTTGGAATTCATTACGATGGATTCGGAAATAAAATGAATGTTATTGCTGTTGCTAACCCAACTAATGAAATTCATTATCCTCAAAAACTAAATAAAAAATCTCCTGGTTTTGGTATTATTATTTTGAACAGTATTGATAAAACGGCTATCTTACATGCTTATCCTTTGTACTTTAATGAGTTTAATACAATACTAGAATACAATGGGTGGCCCATAAATATAGACTTGAAATAAATATCAAAAGGTGTAAATACTTCTAGTATTATTTACTCTTTACATTATCAAACTAATCAGTCAACTTTATTTAATACTCATTCCCATTATACTTCCACATTAACTTTGTCTCATCAGCCTTCTCAAAACCTACCTTCTAATAAAAATCAATCGCTTTTGCCTCTGCAGTCATTATTTGCATATGAAATTCTCCATAAACTTCTTGCATTTTAGAACTAATTAGCTTGCCAATTCCTTCTCCTTGAGAATCAGGAAGAATAAAATCCGTTTGACATTAAAATACTTTGTACTGATAATTCTTCGTGAAATATGCGTACCGAAATTACTTTTGATCAGCCAACTCCTTAATCCTGGTAATTAACCCCCAAGTCTTATAAGTATCAATTCCAAAAAAGTAAGGTGCTCTATACAGCGAGCCTATATTTCTTAAATTGAATAATATTTCATTATCAACAGCGATTAATGTTAACTTGTGTCCCGAGAAACCAAATACCAAAGGAACCTCAAATTCTGAATAATTCTGAAATGACTTCATAGGTACTAATTTATATTCTGCCTTTAAAATAGCAATTATTTTCCTATTTAATACAGCTGACTCTCCTGTAGAAATACGGGTTATATTTCTCTCAGTATACTTCATGAATAAGTTGTATACTAGCCAAAGAACTGATAAAAACAAAAATCTAAGCATAGAATCAGAAGACTCATCCATAAACAAAGACAAGGCTACTAGCGATAAAACAATAGGTCCTAATGGTCCTCCTATAAAATTTTTCACAAACCCATCAAGTTCGTCTTTGGGAAGTTTATTTGACTTTAAAATATCTGTCAAAATTTTTGAAGTCATATTTATGAATACTTAAAACATTTGTGAATAGATTCAAATGTAATAGTTTAATAACTATAGAAAATAAGAAAATCATTTAAGATGGGAAATATAGTTCATCTTAATCTACAATTTTTAATAAAAAAGCACAAAGGACATCGAAAATATCCTTTGCACTCTAGTGAAAATTAATTCAAATTGGGTTGAGGCGTCATTCTTAAATAAGGCTTTACCTCTGTGTGTCCTTTTGGAAACAAAGCTGGAATCTCTTCATTTTTAACAGCAGGAGAAATAACACAATCATCACCGTTTTTCCAGTTAGCAGGAGTTGCTACTTTATGGTAAGCAGTTAACTGTAATGAATCAATTACTCTTAATAACTCATCAAAATTCCTACCTGTAGATGCTGGGTACGTAATCATTAATTTAACTTTTTTATCAGGTCCAACTATAAAAACAGACCTAACAGTTAACTTATTATCTGCATTTGGATGAATCATATCATAAAGTATTGCTACTTTTTTATCCTCATCCGCTATAATTGGAAAGTTAACAGTTGTGTTTTGTGTTTCATTAATATCTTTAACCCATCCGTTATGAGAATCCAAACCATCAACACTTAAAGCAGCAACTTTTACATTTCTTTTATCAAACTTAGCTTTATAATTAGCCACAGTTCCTAATTCCGTTGTACAAACTGGTGTATAATCTGCTGGGTGCGAAAAAAGTATTCCCCAATGATCACCTAGCCAATTATGAAAATCTAATTCTCCTTCTGTAGATTGTGCTGTAAAATTTGGAGCAATATCTCCTAATCTAATTGTACTCATAGTTTAGTTCTATTTAATTTGTAATTATTAATTTTAATTTCACTCTTATAAAGAGGTAAATAATAAATGAATAATTAAGGTAAGGTTGATGTTTGTAAATACCAAAAAAAGATGGTTATAATTATATTTGTAATGATAATTATTCATTCTTTTTTAAAGAACAGCATATTTGAAGCATCGAAAAAAAACCTCCAAATACCTGTTAACAAAAACAGCAAAGCTAAATTACACTGAAACGAATTAGAAAGATACCAGACTTTTTAAAAATACTGTTCCTTTTTAGGTTCTAAAGGTCGGAGTAATATTTTATTACGGATTAAAAACAGAAATAATTTGAGACATAGTTTTTTTTCTTTATCGCATAAAACACCTTGGTAATTTTAAATAAAATTCACGCTTTATCTGTATTGAAAAATAAACAAATTAAGTCCTCCATCTACTAAAAATCATCTACTGATATACTTCAACATTCCATTAAAAATAAATCCATGAAACGGCAATACAGCATACCAATACAATCTACCTGCTAATCCTAAAGGCCTAAAAGTAGCAGTTTGCACTAATCTACCATTAACAACCTTAAATTCTAGCCAGGCTTCTCCTGGAAGTTTCATCTCAGCAAACAACAGTAACCGACCTTCTTCTTTATTCGCATACAATACACGCCAAAAATCTATAGAGTCACCTACATTGATAGTATTTGTATTAGTACGACCCCTTCTAAGTCCAACACCTCCAAATAATTTATCTATATATCCTCTAAGCTTCCACAACCAGTTTCCGCAGTACCATCCATTACTTCCACCAATTCCCCAAATCCTATCAACAGAGTCTTGAAGATTTGTAATTATACTTGTTCTACTATCTATAAAGCATCCGAAAGTAGGAACTTTAACGAAGTCTGATATATTAAAATTTAAACCACTACTTGAATAAGCATCTTTCCAACTTGAAATAATTTCATTATTCTCAATTTTACTAAAAGCCCTTTTTAAAGCAGTTTTATAAGCTAAAGGCTTCACACCTAAAATATCATTTAATCGATTATCACGACAAACCACTTCTATTTTCATACTGTGGACTAATGAAGTAGCCAATTTATAAGAGGTAGATGTCACAAAATAAAGCCAATATGAAGAGAGCTTTGGAGTCATTACAGGTACAACAAATATTTTACGTTTTAAATTCCGAACACTACCAAAATCTAACAGCATATCTTTATAAGATAAAACATTTGGCCCTCCAATGTCAAAATTATCATTGAATGTTTGCGTATTAAATAATGACAAAGATAGAAAGGAAATAACATCCACAATTCCTATTGGCTGACATTTAACATGAAGCCATTTTGGAGTTACCATAATTGGTAATTTTTCAACCAAATCTCTAATAATTTCAAAAGAAGCACTTCCAGAACCGATAATAATTCCAGCTCTCAGTGTTGTGAAATTATAATTTCCTTTACTTAGTTCAATTTCAACATTTTTCCTTGAAGATAGGTGTTCAGATAATTCTGTTTCATTAACAATACCACTTAAGTAAATAACATGGTTCACTTTTGTTTTCTCAAGTGCATTTCTAAAGTTAATGGCTGAAGCTTCTTCCAAAGATTTATAATCGTCTGAAGAAGACATAGAGTGCACTAAATAATAAGCACCATCAATATCCTCAGGAATATTTTCCAAAGAGTCTTTATCTAGTAAATCTAATTTAATAACTGTTATTTTCCCGATCAATAATTTAGGTGGATTAAACCTCTTAACGTCTCTAGCACAACAAACTACCTCGTGTCCCATCTCAATTAAAACCGGAAGTAATCTTTTACCTATATACCCTGTAGCACCTGTTAGTAATATCTTCATATTAGTTAATTACAACGTTTGAAAAATCTGCCTGAGGTTTAAATACCCCCAATTAAAATAGAAATAACGTAAGAATAAGATAATATTAAATTCAAGATAGAGACGAAAAAATAGTATCAAAAAATAGTGTCAATTTCCTATGAAGATAGGTATAATTAGCACTTTAAACTAACATCTTCTTGCATCTTTTGTGGAATTATATTTAAAAAAAGTCCAATTTAGTAGAGGAATAAAATAACAAATCACTCAACTGGAACTAAATGAGTTAAACCAATAAATGCTTACTAAATTGATTTTAAAACCCAATTAAGGGTTCATCTTTGACAATATAAAATTCACTTTAATCTTTTAAAGATTAAAGTGAATTTACAAAAAAAACGTGGTTTCTATTGTTTAATTAAATCGGTAATAGCATCCCAAAGCTCAATTCTTTTTTCCAATGATTGCTTTGCCACTGCTAATGTTTCAGCCCATTTTATTTCGTCATCACCACAAAGTTTCGAAACCATCCTTAAAGAAAGTGGTCCGTGCTCGTCACCATCTAAATCAATATGCCGCTGCAAATAATATGTTAGTTTACTATAAAATTTATTTTCAGAATCCGCTTTCTTCAGAATTTCAATAAACATATCTGGAATAACATCTTCTCTACCAAAAGTGAATGAGGAAGCTACAAGGTATGGTTTTTTTGTTTCAATAATTGAAAAGGAAAACTTAACGAAATCAGCTATTCTGTTATCAATATTTATTTCATTCAATGAATACTCAACAGTATTACCTGATTCTATCAATTTTACAAAACTATCTATCTTATTTGTCTTGGCACCTATTTGTTGCATTGACTCTAAGTACATTTCAAAATGACTTTTAGGTTGACCTAACTCATTTATATCACTTTCTTCTCCGTGAACAATTTCGTTTATAAACCTTGACAGAGTAGCATCCTCCGAAGGTGTCCAAGGTGTTTTAACGTTTGTAAGATTTATTTGCAGATTCTTTAAAAGTGACATAAAGTCCCAGACTGCAAATACATGATTCTCCATGAATATTTTAATGTCGCTTATCGTTTTTAAACTATCATATAGTTTATGGTTTTTTAATTGATTTCTTAATTCAGAAATTTCATTTTCGATATGTGATATTCTATTCATACTGATACTCTTGTATTTATTAATATAATCGCTTATATTTCAATGCAAAAAAAATAATTGTATTTATATACAATATAAAGAAAGGTTAAATTTAAAGAAACTATCCAATAATTTTACAATTATATGCATATTTAAATATGCATTTTTATCCCACAAAAAACGAATACCTTGTTACTACGAATTTTATTTTGAAACCCAATCAATGCCCTTAATTAATTTATCTAGTGTCCCAGCTTCTGGACTACCTAGTGCTGTTTGGAAATCATAAGGCCAACTAACCATTCTTGGCAAACTCATTAAAATACTTTCTATACGACCATCTGTATCTAGTCCAAATTTAGTTCCTTTATCATAAACTAAATTAAATTCTACATAGCGACCTCTTCGGATTCTTTGCCATTCCTGTTCACGTTCACCAAAATCTAACTTAGCATTGTCACGCATTAATTTAGTGTAAATTGGAGTGAATTGTTCACCAACACCTTGTACATATTTAAACAAATCTTCTTTGGTAATATTTTCATTAGAACGCATTCGATCAAAAAATATCCCACCTACCCCTCTAGTTTCCTTCCGATGTTTAATGAAAAAATAATCGTCTGCCCATTTTTTATGCGCATCATAATATTCGTCATTATTTTTATCACAAACGGATTTTAATTGTTTGTGAAACCAAATTGCATCTTTATCTACAACATAATGCGGGGTCAAATCAATTCCGCCCCCAAACCAATAATCCTCTACCTTTGGAGAATCTTTGTTTTTTCTAGTTTCAAAATACCTCACATTCATATGGATAATTGGAACCATTGGACTAACAGGATGCATTACTATAGACACACCAGTTGCAAAAAAATATTTAGATTCTAATCCTAATGCTTTTTGAATATTATCTGGCAATTCCCCTTCTACTCCAGACCAGTTAACACCTCCTTTATCTATAATAGCTCCATCCTGAATTACTCTTGTTCTTCCACCGCCACCACCATCTCGGTTCCAGTTATCCTGAACAAACTTAGCTTTTCCATCAGTTGCTTCGATCGCAGCACAAATACTATCCTGCAAATTCATAAAGAATTTCTTTATTTCTTCAGCGAAAGGACTAATCATTAACTTTTCTAAATTTAAAATCTTGAAAGCGGTAAATATTTACAGCTTTATTTGAAATACCATTTTGAGGACCATTATACTTAAATTGATAATCCCTATAACCTCCCACAAAATAATTCCCAACTATAGAAGAGTTCGTATATTTTTTAGTCTCCAAAACTTGTTTTAGAAACATGAAAGTAAAATCATAACCACTAAAAGCAAACCTAGAAGGTTCATTGTAAAACTGCCGGAAATAGCTCCCAATAAACTCGTCCGCTAAAGGATAACCGTATTTTATATTTTGAGATCCAGTAATATGAACGTTTAAACTATCCCAATAGGCAACCTCAATATTCCGGTACTCTTTAATAGCTTCATTTCCAAAAAGATAAATATCATTCGCTGTAGAATTACGAACTAATTTAACTGCCAATTTGGAAGTGAAAGACTCTTTATTATTGGCTAGAATTACAATATTTTTTTTATCAGTCACCAGTTTATTAGTTACGCCAATATCTCCTTGAACAATTG
>MDTF01017635.1_pt1 | contig 32046 bp, 24 predicted proteins | sample 811191 | NCBI WGS metagenome assembly MDTF01 (sample SAMN05326649, study PRJNA326480) | marine metagenome | isolation source: seawater | place: Southern Ocean | collected 2011 | reverse complement strand
AAAGTACTTCGTGATTGCCGCTGTCAACGTCGTCTTACCATGGTCAACGTGACCAATCGTACCGATGTTAACATGAGGCTTATTTCTTTCGAATTTTTCTTTTGACATCTTTTAGTCTCCTTTTTTAAATCTGATTTAGGCGCCAAGTTTTTCTTTAACTTCAGCGGCGATCTGCGCAGGTACCGGCTCATAATGTGCAAACTGCATGATATACTGAGCACGCCCCTGTGACATAGAACGCAAATTGTTGATATATCCAAACATATTGGCCAGAGGAACAAAGGCGGAAATCACTTTTGCATTACCGCGATCGCCCATCGAATTAACCTGACCACGGCGTGAGTTCAAATCACCAATGATATCACCCATATATTCTTCCGGTGTCAAAACTTCAACTTTCATCATAGGCTCCAGAAGCTGAGGACCAGCTTTCTGCATTGCCTCACGGAACGCAGCCTTAGCAGCAATTTCGAAAGCCATAACACTGGAGTCAACATCGTGATATGCACCATCAACCAACTGAACCTTGAAATCCACAACAGGGAATCCTGCAATAATACCTGTCTCCTGCGCTTGAAGCAGCCCTTTCTCCACACCAGGAATGTATTCTTTTGGCACGTTACCACCAACAATCTTGGATTCGAAGCTATACCCTTCGCCGGCCTCAACAGGAGAGAAAATAAGATCGATTTTCGCGAACTGACCGGAGCCACCTGTTTGCTTTTTGTGTGTGTAGGAAATTTCCGTCACTTTTGTGATTGTTTCACGGTAAGCAACCTGTGGCGCACCAATATTGGCTTCCACCTTAAATTCGCGCTTCATGCGGTCAACGATAATATCAAGGTGCAATTCGCCCTGCCCTTTAATAATTGTTTGACCAGATTCATGATCAACAGACACGCCAAATGATGGATCCTCCGCCGCAAGGCGCTGTAGAGCCTGAGACATTTTTTCCTGGTCAGCCTTGGTTTTAGGCTCAACAGCAATCTCGATAACCGGTTTAGGGAAGTCCATCGGGTCCAGAATAATCGGATTTTGCTGATCACACAACGTATCGCCTGTGGTCGTGTCTTTCAGACCAACCAGAGCCACAATATCACCAGCATGCGCCTCTTTGATTTCTTCACGGTTATTCGAATGCATCAGCAACATACGGCCAATACGTTCGCGTTTATCTTTAATCGTGTTTTGCACATAGGAACCGGACTGCAATGTACCGGAATAGATACGGGCAAATGTCAAAGAACCAACAAACGGGTCATTCATAATTTTAAAAGCCAATGCTGAAAACGGCGCATCATCCTTAGGATCGCGTGAGTCCTCTTTTTCAGAATCATTAACATCAACCCCTTTAACGGCGCCAATATCAAGTGGTGACGGTAAATATTCAACAACCGCATCAAGCATTGTTTGAACGCCCTTGTTCTTGAAAGCCGTACCACACAAAACAGGAACAAAAATATTATTTACTGTTCCCTTGCGGATACATTTTTTCAAAGTGTTGATATCCGGCTCATTTCCTTCCAGATAGGCTTCCATGGCCGCATCATCCTGCTCAACAGCCAATTCAACCAATTTCTCGCGGTACTCTTCAGCTTTTGCCTGCAGGTCCGCAGGAATATCCTGATAAGAGAAAGACGCGCCCAGCTGCTCACCATCCCAGACAACAGCTTTCATTTTCACAAGGTCAATATGCCCCTGATAATCATTTTCTGCCCCGATAGGAAGCTGAATGACAGCAGGCGTACAACCGAAACGCTCAACAATTGAGTCCAGACAATTATAGAAGTCTGCGCCGACCTTATCCATTTTATTCACGAAAATCATGCGCGGCACTTTATACTTATCAGCCTGACGCCATACAGTTTCTGTCTGCGGCTCAACACCGGCATTGGCATCAAGAACCGTTACCGCGCCATCCAGCACGCGCAATGAACGCTCAACCTCAATCGTGAAGTCAACGTGACCCGGGGTGTCAATGATGTTAAAACGGAAACGCTGGCCATTATAAGGGCCATCTTTCGGCGAGTCCCAGAATGTTGTCGTCGCAGCCGATGTAATTGTAATACCGCGCTCTTGCTCCTGCTCCATCCAGTCCATCGTTGCGGCGCCATCATGCACCTCACCGATTTTGTGAGACTTACCGGAATAGAACAAAATACGTTCTGTTGTTGTGGTCTTACCCGCATCAATATGCGCCATAATCCCGAAGTTGCGGTAATTTTCAATGTTATGTTCGCGTGCCATATCAGCTATCTCTCTATTTTATCTGTTTGTTACCAGCGGTAATGCGCAAACGCCTTGTTTGCATCCGCCATTTTGTGGGTGTCGTCACGCTTCTTCACGGCAGAACCACGGTCATTGGCCGCATCCAGCAATTCATTCGCCAAACGATCAACCATTGTGTTTTCACTGCGCTTACGGGCCGCATCAATCAACCAGCGAATGGCCAAGGCCAGCGCACGATCGCTGCGCACCTCAACCGGCACCTGGTATGTCGCACCACCAACGCGGCGTGAACGCACTTCCAGTTTCGGCTTAACGTTCTTCAGGGCATCATGGAACAAACGCAACCCTTTTGACTTTGCAGCAATTGAATCGGCTTCACCATCAGCCTTAACATCATTTGCGCCCTTTTTCTCCAGGATCTCAATCGCACCATATACGATCTTCTCGGCAACAGATTTCTTACCATCAACCATGATGTTATTCATGAACTTTGTCAGAACCACATCACCGAATTTCGGATCAGGTAGAACTTCGCGTTTTTCTGCTCTATGACGACGTGACATATACTGTACCTCTTATTTAGGACGCTTCACGCCGTAACGTGAACGTGATTGCTTACGATCTTTAACACCTTGCGTATCAAGCGCACCGCGCACGATAGTGTAACGAACACCCGGCAAGTCTTTAACACGACCACCGCGCACCAGCACAACAGAGTGCTCCTGCAGGTTATGGCCCTCACCCGGGATATAACAGATCACTTCGTGACCTGTAGTCAAACGAACCTTCGCCACCTTACGCAAGGCAGAGTTTGGCTTTTTAGGGGTCGTTGTATACACACGTGTACACACACCACGGCGCTGAGGATTACTTTTCAGCGCTCTGTTCTTTTTACGTTTAATAACCTGCTCGCGCGGTTTGCGAATTAACTGTTGAATGGTTGGCATACCTTAACCTTCACTTTTTTAAACAATTCAAAATTTTGGATGGGTGCATTTAGCGCAGAATATAATGTCTTGTCAACACATATTCGCGTTAGCCTGATAAGGGCGAAATGCAGAGCATCCGTATTCTCGGATGATGCGCGCGGTTCTTTTTTCTAAAATGAGACTGAAACGCGCAAGTCATCGAATGCGCGGACTATATTGAAATACGGCAAACAGGTCAAGCAAATTTTGTATTTTTCATAAGACCGGAATAGCGTACACTTATTGCATTGCATTCCCGCCCCTTTCAATCGCTTTACATATCATGAAAAATCAAACGAAATGCATATCTCTATTATGCCTGCCCGCATTCATCGGCGCCCTGCCAATGCTGTGGCAACAATTCCAGATTGCATTAAACACCAATCACGCGTGGTTATTGATCGTCGCAGAACGTCTTTTACAAGGTGGACGATATGTAAGCGATTTTTACGAGCCAAATCCGCCAATGAGCCTTATTATTTATATACCGCAATATTGGCTGCATACTTTGCTTGGTATCCCCCTGCAATTCACGCCCGCTTTATTCGGGCTCATCTACATTCTAATGGCCGCCGGATGCCTGCTCTATTTACTGAAGAAAACAAATGTTTTTACGGATAACAGGCTGTCATCCATTCTGTTCATCGCATTCCTGCTTGCGGGCATCTTTATGCCGGGTAATATCTATTTCAGTGAACGCGACCACTATGTATTTTTAACATTGGTGCCCGTATTGCTGGCGCAAATTGCCATTACCAACGGTCACCGTTTTCATCCGGCATATGCCCGCGCCGGATTCTTTTTCGGCGGCCTTTTATTGCTGATCAAACCACATTACGGATTATTTCCAGCAATTGTTTTTGTACACCGCCTATATAAAAACAAGGCCATAATGCCCGTATTCCGTAGCCCTGACTTTCAAGGCCTGGCCGCCAGTGTCATCTGTTACGCCCTCATTCTATTGACTATATTCCCGGAATACCCGGATAAAATATTCCAGGATTTCCTGACAATTTATCTGGGTGACCTGTCCAAGAATATTTTTCCCTATTTCTTTTATTATGCGAGTTTTTGCCTTTTCGTTGTGGCGGGCGCATATTTCCTCCCCATCCCGAAAGATCATCATGAAGCGATCAACGCACTGGTTCTGGCCAGCCTCATCGCTTTCTTCCTGTATTATCTGCAGGGTAAAAACTTTACCTATCACACCATTGCGGGCCTATCGTTTTTATATATGGCGCTGGTTGTATTAACATGGAGCCTGATACAAACATTCGTATTCAGAAACAAGCAGGCCTGCACCGCCGCATGCGTAACGTTAGTAATCGCGCTGACAGGGGCCTATACTATCCGCCCGCCTTTGCAGGATTTCCCAACCCACAGCGAATATATGACAACACCATTGAGCAAGGAAATTGAGCAATGCGAAAGCCCCTGCCCACATTTCATCTTCTCGGAAAATATGGAGATCATATTTCAAATCGCAGTTTATAGCGGGGAACAGCATGCCTCACGCTACCCCGGATTATGGTGGCTGGATTACGCCGTCAAGCACGCGGAAGATGAAGCCCTAAGGCAAAAGCACCTTCATTATATGGCGGAAGATTTCGAACGCTATGCGCCCAAACGCCTGATCATTGCCACGAATATGACCCGCGGCGGCATCAAAAATTTTGATCTTATGGCGTATATGAAACAGAATGTGGAGCTGGAAAAAATTTTATCGCGTTATGATTATGATCACACATTAAAAGACAATCGCCGTTATTATTTCACCGGTACGAATTTCGATACGGATTTTCCCATTCTCTATGATGTTTACACGCTAAACAGACCAGAATAATCAGGCGCTTACCCTCACGCCGCTTTATGCACATCACTGGCAACAAAACGGCGCATAAATCCCTATGCCTGCACCTACATAAAAAAAGGCCACCCCAAACATGCAGGCGGCCTTATCTTTTTATAGCTATTTATTAATCAAGGTCTTAACCGTTTGCGGCTTCTTTCGCTTCTTCGCCAGAGGCTTCACCTTCGCCTTCACCCTCGGGCAAAGCGGCCGGTGCGTCAAGACCATGGTCAATTGCTTCGGCACTTTGTTGGGCGGCCATGGCAACACGGTCACGGTCGGCGGCGACACGTTTAATGTCGTTCACATAAGCACCGGTACCAGCGGGGATCAAACGACCCACAATGACGTTCTCTTTCAAACCAAACAAGCGATCAACCTTACCTTGTGTCGCGGCTTCGGTCAGTACGCGCGTTGTTTCCTGGAACGATGCGGCCGAGATAAAGCTACGTGTCTGAAGAGAGGCTTTTGTAATACCTTGAAGAACAGGCTTGGCAACGGCCGGACGCTTACCTTCATCAATAAATTTCTGGTTGGCCTGCTCAAAGACTTCACGGTCTTCCAGCTCTCCCACAAGATATGTGGTATCACCCACTTCGGTAATCTCAACTTTCTGCAGCATCTGGCGGACAATAACCTCAATGTGCTTGTCGTTGATTTTCACCCCTTGAAGGCGATAAACATCCTGAACTTCGTTTGTCAGGTAATCGGCCAAAGCCTCAACACCCATAACATCCAGAATATCGTGCGGTACCAGGGCACCATCCAAAAGCGCATCCCCCTTACGGACGAAGTCACCTTCCTGAACAGCCAGATGCAAGCCTTTTGCGATCATGTACTCGCGTGGCTCACCATCTTCGGCATTGGCAGGCTTAACAATAATACGGCGTTTGGCTTTGTAGTCTTTACCAAATTCCACATAGCCATCGATTTCAGAGATAACGGCGAAGTCTTTCGGGCGACGCGCTTCGAAAAGCTCGGCCACGCGAGGCAGACCACCAGTAATATCACGTGTTTTTGATGTTTCGCGTGGAATACGTGCCAAAATATCACCGGCTTTCACTTCCTGTCCGTTTTCGATCGACAGGATCGAATCCACAGACATGTAGTAATTCGCAGGCAGATTATTCGGCAGGCTAATTACCTCACCTTTTTTATCCAGCAGGGAAATGCGTGGCTTCAGATCAGAGCCTTTCGGCTGTGAGCGCCAGTCAATGACCTTACGAGACGAAATACCAGTCGCTTCATCAACCTGATCAACGACAGAAACACCTTCCACAAGATCAAAGAAATTCGCGACACCATCTTTTTCCGTGATAATCGGCATTGTGTATGGGTCCCACTCTGCCATTTTATCACCGGCTTTAACCTTCTTGCCGTCTTCAACAAGTAAGCGCGCGCCGTATGGAATGCGGTGTGTTTCTTTTTCTTTGCCTTTATCATCCAAAAGCGCAATTTCGGTATTACGGCCCATAACAATAGAGACGCCAGAGGAGTTCTTAACAATATTTTTGTTACGAATCTCGATCTTCGCGGCAATACTTGCATCAACATGGGAACGCTCGGCCCCTTTCTGCGCGGCGCCACCAATGTGGAATGTACGCATGGTCAACTGTGTACCCGGTTCACCGATCGATTGAGCGGCCATAACACCGATGGCCTCGCCAACATTCACGATTGTACCGCGGGCAAGATCACGTCCGTAACATGTCGCACAAATTCCAACTTCGGAATCACAAGTCAGAACAGAGCGAACAAGAACTTCATCAACACCGGCGGTTTCAACCTGTTCTGATGTAACCTCATCCATGATTTCACCAGCCTTGACAATGACTTCACCATTGAGCGGGTTCAATATATCTACGGCTGCGCTGCGGCCAAGAATGCGTTCAGCCAAAGATACGACTACATCGGCCCCATTCATAACGGCCTTCATAGAAATACCGCGTGTGCTTCCGCAATCTTTTTCGGTGACAATAGCATCCTGAGCCACATCGACAAGACGACGTGTCAGATAACCGGAGTTCGCCGTTTTCAAAGCCGTATCGGCCAAACCTTTACGCGCGCCGTGTGTGGAGTTGAAGTATTCCAACACGGTCAAGCCTTCCTTGAAGTTCGAGATAATCGGCGTTTCAATAATCTCACCGGATGGTTTGGCCATCAAACCACGCATACCGGCAAGCTGGCGGATCTGAGCAGCAGAACCACGCGCCCCGGAATGGGCCATCATATAAACGGCGTTCATGTTTCCGGTTTCAAGTGTGTTGATTTTGCTCATCATCGCATCGGCAACATCATCGGTACATTTTGACCAGATATCGACGACCTTGTTGTACTTCTCACCTTTGGTGATCAAACCATCCTGATACTGATGCTCGAACTCAGCCACTTTTTCATTGGCCGTATCAACCAGCTTTTGCTTTTCTTCAGGAATAATCAGGTCATCTTTACCGAAAGAAATACCTGCAATACAAGCATATTTGAAACCAAGTTTCATCATGCGGTCAGCGAAAATCACAGATTCCTTCTGACCACAGTAACGATAAACCGTATCAATCACATTGGAGATTTCTTTTTTCGTCAGAACCTGATTGATCAAATCAAACGGAACTTCAGGATGACGTGGTAACAAATCAGACATGATCATACGACCGGCTGTTGATTCCACAATCTTCGTAATCGGTTCGTTATTTTCATCAACGGTGTGGTAACGACATTTAATTTTGGCGTGCAAGGAAACAACCTTGTTTTCCAAAGCATGCATAATCTCGCCGGCACCGCGGAAGATCATGCCTTCGCCTTGTTGACCATCCAGTGCAATAGACAGGTAATAAAGACCAAGAACAATATCCTGCGACGGCACAATAATCGGCTTACCGTTGGCGGGAGACAAAATGTTATTTGTCGACATCATTAAACAACGGGCTTCTAACTGAGCCTCTACAGACAACGGAACGTGCACGGCCATCTGGTCACCGTCAAAGTCAGCATTAAACGCCGTACAGACAAGCGGGTGCAGCTGTATCGCCTTACCTTCAATCAAAGTCGGTTCAAACGCCTGAATACCAAGACGGTGCAATGTTGGCGCGCGATTCAACATCACAGGGTGTTCGCGGATAACTTCTTCCAAAATGTCCCAAACCTCAGGGCGCTCTTTTTCCACCATTTTCTTGGCGGCCTTGACAGTAGAGGCCAGACCATAGATTTCAAGTTTATGATAGATAAACGGTTTGAATAGCTCCAAAGCCATTTTCTTGGGAATACCACATTGGTGGAGTTTGAGCTCCGGCCCAACCACAATCACCGAACGACCGGAATAGTCAACGCGTTTACCCAAAAGGTTCTGACGGAAGCGACCTTGCTTCCCTTTCAGCATATCGGACAATGATTTCAACGGACGCTTATTCGCACCAGTGATCACGCGGCCACGGCGGCCATTGTCAAACAGCGCATCAACAGATTCCTGTAACATGCGCTTTTCGTTACGCACAATAATGTCTGGTGCTCTTAATTCAATCAAGCGTTTCAGACGGTTGTTACGGTTAATAACGCGGCGATATAAATCGTTCAAATCAGACGTGGCAAAACGACCACCATCCAGCGGAACAAGCGGACGCAATTCCGGAGGAAGCACAGGAACAACATCCAGAATCATCCATTCAGGACGCGTACCGGATTCAATAAAGGCCTCCAGCAATTTCAAACGCTTCACGAATTTCTTGCGTTTGGCTTCAGAATTGGTTTCGGCAAGACCTTCCTCAACCTTTTCTTTTTCCAGTTCAAGATCCAGAGAAGACAGAATTTCTTTCATCGCCTCGGCACCAATACCGGCACGGAAATTTTCTTCACCGTATTCATCCTGCGCCGCCATATATTCTTCCTCGCTCAGAAGCTGATAAGGCTTAAGCGGTGTCATACCGGGCTCAATTACAATGAAACTCTCGAAATACAAAACACGTTCCAGATCCTTCAGGGTCATATCCATGATCAGACCAATACGGGATGGTAACGATTTCAAGAACCAGATATGCGCAACAGGCGCGGCCAGCTCAATATGGCCCATGCGCTCGCGGCGCACTTTGGTCAGAGTGACCTCAACACCACATTTTTCACAGATAATGCCTTTGTATTTCATGCGTTTGTATTTACCACAAAGACATTCATAATCCTTGATCGGACCAAAAATACGGGCACAGAACAAACCATCTTTTTCAGGCTTAAATGTGCGATAGTTGATCGTTTCCGGTTTCTTCACTTCACCAAAAGACCAGCTGAGCATTTGTTCCGGGCTCGCAATCGAGATACGGATGCTGTCAAAACTTTGCGGGCCGGTTGGCTGGCCAAAGAGGTTCATTAATTCATTCATTTTATATGCTCCTTAAAGGATTAATTCTTTCATACCAGAGTAAAAAGAGAGGGAATTAGCTATTCCCACTCTGCTTCAGATCAACATTCAGCCCCAGCGCCTTCAATTCTTTTGTCAGAACGTTAAAGGACTCAGGGATACCGATTTCGAAATTATCTTCACCGCGAACAATCGCTTCATAGACTTTCGAGCGACCGGCCACATCGTCCGATTTCACCGTCAGCATTTCCTGCAAGGTGTAAGCCGCGCCGTATGCCTGCAAGGCCCAGACCTCCATCTCCCCGAAACGCTGACCACCAAACTGGGCTTTACCACCCAGCGGCTGTTGCGTAACAAGAGAATATGGACCGATCGAACGGGCGTGGATCTTATCATCGACCAGGTGGTGCAGTTTCAGCATATACATATAGCCCACGGTCACCTTACGGTGGAATTTTTCACCGGTACGGCCATCCACAAGCGTCATTTGACCTGAACGGTCCAATCCGGCTTTTTCCAAAAGATGAGAGATATCGGCTTCGTCCGCACCATCGAAAACAGGTGTCGCCATTGGCACACCATCGCGCAAATTATTGCACATTTCGATAACCTGATCGTTATCCAGCTTGGTCACTTTCTCCTTATGTTCACGCTCACCGTAAATAACCTTCAATTTTTCATCCAGCTCTTTACGTTCAGTCGCATTGGGATTTTTGCGATCGGCGAAGGCATCAATCATTTCACCGACTTGACGCCCAAGAGAGGCCGCGGCCCAACCCAGATGCGTCTCCAAAATCTGTCCCACATTCATACGGGATGGAACCCCAAGCGGGTTCAGCACGATCTCGACGGGTGTACCATCTTCAAGATAAGGCATGTCTTCCTGCGCCATAATGCGTGATACAACACCTTTGTTACCGTGACGACCGGCCATTTTATCACCGGGCTGCATTTTACGCTTAATGGCCACGAAAACCTTAACCATTTTCATGACGCCCGGCATTAATTCATCACCGCGCTGAAGTTTTTCAACTTTATTTTCAAAACGCTCTTTGATGTTGTCAACGGCATCATCGAAAGATTTAGACATAGCCTCAATGTCAGCCATCACGCCTTCATCTTCAACGGCGATTTGACGCCATAGGCCGCGTTTCTCAATCGCATCCAAATCTTTCTTCGTGATTTTTGTGCCCTTCTTCAGCTTGGCATCTTTCGGTGCCTGCGCAACGACCTGACCGTCCAGCAACTCTTCAAGACGGGCATAGAAGCCATCCTCAAGAATTTTGCGTTCATCATCACGGTCTTTTGCCAAACGTTCGATCTCCTGCGCTTCAATAGAAAGCGCACGGGCATCTTTATCAACGCCGCGGCGGTTAAACACGCGAACCTCAACCACTGTACCGACAGCGCCAGGTGGCAAGCGTAAGGATGTATCCTTCACATCCGCGGCTTTTTCACCAAAAATCGCGCGCAGCAATTTTTCTTCCGGGGTCATCGGAGATTCACCCTTGGGCGTTACTTTACCAACCAGAATATCGCCTGGGCCGACCTCGGCACCAATATGAACGATACCGGCTTCGTCAAGATGTTTCAGGGCTTCTTCACCAACGTTAGGAATATCGCGCGTAATTTCTTCCGTGCCCAATTTGGTATCACGGGCCATCACTTCGAATTCCTCAAGGTGGATCGAAGTAAACACATCATCAGACACAATCTTTTCGGAAATCAGGATCGAGTCTTCGAAGTTATATCCATTCCAGGGCATGAAGGCCACCAGAATGTTTTTACCCAGGGCCAATTCACCCAATTGTGTGGACGGCCCATCCGCAATCACATCACCAGCCTTTACATGATCACCAACCTTCACCAATGGGCGCTGGTTAATACAGGTATTCTGGTTTGAACGCTGGAATTTGTGCAATTTGTAAATATCAACCACAGGTTCATCTGCACTCTTGCGCTCGGTGGCCTGCACAACAATACGCGTCGCATCCACTTTGGTCACAAGACCGCCGCGGCGCGCAGCAATCGCAGCACCGGAATCACGGGCAACAGTCGCCTCCATCCCTGTACCAACAAGCGGGGCCGATGCCTTTAACAATGGAACGGCCTGACGCATCATGTTTGATCCCATCAAAGCACGGTTCGCATCGTCATTTTCCAGGAACGGAATAAGAGACGCCGCAACCGACACAATCTGTTTTGGCGAAACGTCGATATATTCAATCTGATCCGGCGTGGCCATCAAGTTTTCACCGGCCTTACGGCAAGAAACCAGCTCATTAACAAATGTACCATTTTTATCCAGCTCAGAATTGGCCTGCGCCACCGTATACTTGGCCTCTTCCATAGCCGACATGTAAACAACTTCCGAAGTAACCTTACCGTTTTCTATCTTGCGGTATGGGCTCTCAATAAAACCGTACTGATTGACACGGGCAAATGTCGCCAATGAATTAATCAGACCAATATTGGGCCCCTCAGGTGTTTCAATCGGACAAATACGGCCATAATGGGTTGGATGCACGTCACGCACTTCAAATCCGGCGCGCTCGCGCGTCAAACCACCCGGCCCCAAGGCCGATAAGCGGCGCTTATGCGTGATTTCAGACAATGGGTTTGTCTGGTCCATAAACTGTGACAGCTGGGAAGACCCGAAGAATTCACGTACAGCCGCCTGAGCAGGCTTGGAGTTAATCAAGTCATGAGGCATATAAGTGTCAATTTCAACAGAGCTCATGCGCTCGCGAATGGCGCGCTCCATACGCAACAAGCCGATACGGACCTGATTTTCCATCAACTCACCGACAGAGCGAACGCGGCGATTACCAAGGTTATCAATATCGTCGACTTCACCTTTACCATCTTTCAGACCATGCAGGTATTTCAAGATCGCCAGAATATCAGCCTTACACAAAACACGGAACTGATCAGGTGCATCCAGATCAAGACGGGCATTCATTTTCACGCGGCCAACAGGGGATAAATCATAACGCTCCGGGTCAAAGAACAGAGAGTTAAACAAGCCATCGGCCGATTCAACTGTCGGCGGCTCACCCGGGCGCATGACGCGGTAAATATCGATCAACGCTTCTTCACGTGTATCACATTTATCAACCATCATTGTGTTGCGGATATAAGGCCCCACATTCAAATGGTCAATCGCAAGAATCGGCAGGTCTTCAACCTTTAGGTCTGCCAGTGTTTGCAAATCTTCCTCAGTCACTTCATGACCGGCTTCCAACAGAATCTGACCGGTTTGCGGATCAAAAATATCGGCGCCAAGATATTGGGTGATCAATTGCTCATCCTGCACCAGGATATCCTTCAGCCCGCCCTCTTCCAGCTTTTTAATCTTACGGGCGGTCAATTTATCGCCGGCCTCAGCAACGGCCTTACCAGTTTTGGCATCAACCAGATCATAATTCAGCTTTACGCCGCGCATCTGCATGCCGCTAAATGGTGTTTTCCACCCTTTCTTATCCTTCTTATAGGTTACGACATCATAAAACGTACCCAGAATTTCTTCATTGGACATACCCTGAACCAACAATGGATCAACGGCCTCGTCCTGCGCTTCGCACTCTTTGCGATATTCTTCTGTTTCCATCGAATCAAGCGCACGCAGGAATGTCGTTACTGGCAATTTACGACGACGGTCGATACGAACATACATCTGGTCTTTCGCATCGAATTCAAAATCCAACCAGGAACCGCGGTATGGAATAACGCGCGCGGCAAACAAATATTTACCGGATGTGTGCGTCTTACCGCCGTCATGATCAAAGAATACACCGGGTGAACGGTGCATCTGAGAAACGATCACGCGCTCCGTTCCATTCACGACAAAAGTACCGTTTTCCGTCATCAAAGGCATGTCTACCATATAGACATCCTGCTCCTTAATGTCGCGGATAGAACGAAGACCTGTATCTTCATCAACATCAAATACGGACAAACGCAATGTCACACGCAAAGGCGCGGCAAATGTCATACCGCGCTGCTGACATTCCTCAACATCATATTTCGGCTCCTCCAACTCATACTTCACATAGTCGATCTCGGCCTTATCAGAAAAGTCTTTAATAGGAAATACGGAAGAAAAGACCTCTTCCAACCCCTGCTGCAAGCGATCATCCGCATTGGTGAAAGCCTGAAGAAAAAGTTCATAAGAGCGCTTTTGCACTTCAATCAGATTCGGCATGCGAGCCACTTCTTCGATCTTACCGAAGTTACGGCGAATTCGCTTGCGACCTGTATAACTTTCTACACTGTTGGCTGGAGGAATATTAATTTCTTGGTTTGCGGCTGATGCACTCATAGTAGTTTCCTTCGTCCTTATAAAATATCTCTTTCCCACGGGAATAGAGTTAAAAAACCAAAACCCGCTCCTTCCGCCCTTCAAATTAAGGGGATGAAGCGGTTGTTTAATTTCTAGTCGGCTATTGCCGTATATGATCGTATATCTTGGCCAATCACGTTTTTCTATTCAGAAAAGTTTGTTAGCTATATGGCCTAGTTCTAAAGTCATGTCAACCACTTATTAGACCATTCGCAAAAAAAAGCATTCCCCGTGCTATAAAACGGGAAATGCTTTGGTATTAATAATTGAAGAATTAAGCAAGCTTGATTGTTGCGCCAGCTTCTTCCAATTTCTTCTTGATTTCTTCGGCTTCGTCTTTCTTAGCGCCTTCTTTCAAGGCTTTTCCACCGGCTTCAACCAAGTCTTTCGCTTCTTTCAAGCCAAGACCTGTGATCGCACGAACTTCTTTAATCACTGCGATTTTGTTACCACCAGCAGATTCAAGAATAACATCAAAGCTATCTTTTTCTTCTGCAGCAGCGGCATCACCACCAGCGGCAGCCGCAACAGCAACAGGTGCAGCAGCAGCGGCAGTTACACCCCATTTTTCTTCCAGAAGTTTTGAAAGCTCAGCAGCCTCCAATACAGTTAGTTCAGATAATTGATCAACAATTTTACCTAGATCAGCAGCCATTTTTTTTCACTCCTTAGTTTACAAATTAAAATTTACTTCTGCCTTGTGAATGCTTCGTTTTTTTAACCGGGTTTTTCGCGCATTCACGAGGCTCAAAACCCGAAAACTGTTTGGCTAAAACTATTCGCCTTTTTCTCCATAAGCCTTGGTAACACCAACCATATCGAGGGCCGGTGCCTGCATGATACCAACCAGTTTTGTTGGCGCAGCAACCAAAAGCCCCACCAGCTTGGAGCGGATTTCGTCCAGAGAAGGCAATTTCGCCAATGTCTCAACTTCTTCAACACTCAGGATTTTATCCCCCAGCGCACCACCAACGATGATCAGATTTTTGTTATCTTTAGCAAATTTATAAGCAATCTTGGCCGCGGCAACTGGGTCCTGCGATGTTGCAACACCTGTTGGCCCCACAAACATATCGGACATCGCTTCAAACTTTGTGTCCTTAAGCGCCAATTTCGCCAATGTGTTTTTTGTTACCTTAAAACTAGCCCCTTCAGCACGCAGCTGTGAACGAAGGTCGGTAATCTCGGAAACCGTTAAACCAGAATAATGCGTAACCACCACGATTTCATCATTTGAGAAACGCTCATTCAATTCCTTAATTTCAGTCTCTTTCTGTGCTCGGCTCATGCCCATAGCTTTATTCCTTATCTAATACGTCAAAACAAAAAAAACGAAGCGCAATGGCTCCGTCCTATCCAAAAGAAAACAATCGATCACAAGGTGATGCGCTTTTGCTTTCCTATCTATGAAAGGCAATTTTCAGTACCAATTGGCACACCTAACAGTCTTGGACAGGTCAATATGTGAGGGCTATATACTCAAACCCGGCAACACTTGTCAACACTTTATTTTTTTGCATACGGCACATGCATGCTCTATGACAAAACTAAATCGAATTTCAGCGGTATCACCATACAAAAAACCCCGCCATTCAAGCGGGGTTTTTTTATTCATTATCTGTCGCAAAACCGCTTACGCTGCCTTGCCTTGCTGGGCTGCGCCAGTAACACTCGCCAAATCGATTTTAATGCCAGGGCCCATGGATGATGTCAGGGTAATCTTACGGATGTAGGACCCCTTTGCACCAGCCGGCTTGGCTCTTTGAATAGCATCAATAAAGAAGGTAATATTTTCTGTCAGCTTCTTTGTATCGAATGAGCTTTTACCAACACCCGCATGAACGATACCGGCCTTTTCAGCACGGAATTCAATCGCGCCACCTTTGGCGGCCTTAACAGCATCGGCAACGTTTGGCGTAACAGTCCCCAATTTCGGGTTTGGCATCATGCCTTTCGGGCCAAGAACTTTACCCAGCTGACCAACGATACCCATCATGTCCGGGGATGCGATTACACGTTCGAAATCCATTTCACCCGCCTTGATCTTGTCGGCCAGATCTTCGGCACCAACAACATCGGCACCGGCTTTTTTGGCTTCTTCAGCTTTTTCATCACGTGCAAACACGGCCACACGGATTGTTGCGCCTGTACCATTCGGTAAAGACACCATGCCGCGCACAGCCTGATCGGCGTGACGCGGGTCAACCCCCAAATTCATGGCAATTTCGATGCTTTCATCAAAATTACGAGACTTGGAAAGGCCTTTAAGGATTTCTACAGCTTCTTGAATACCGTAAAATTTTGTACGGTCAACTTTTTCCAATGCTGCCTTCATTTTCTTTGAATTCGCCATATCCTAGCCCTCCACTACTTCTACGCCCATAGAGCGTGCTGAACCTTCGATGATTTTCATCGCTGCATCAATGTCATTGGCGTTCAAATCAGGCATCTTCTTCTCGGCAATGTCTTTGACCTGAGACTTACGGATCTGACCGACAACATCTGTTCCAACGGCGCCAGCGCCTTTTTGGATTTTTGCAGCCTGCTTAATAAAATAACTGGCAGGTGGTGTTTTGGTTACAAATGAGAACGAACGGTCTTCGTACACTGTAATCACAACAGGAATAGGAATACCTTTCGAGCTTTCTGTATCAGCATTAAACGCCTTACAGAATTCCATGATATTAACACCATGCTGACCCAGGGCCGGACCAACTGGCGGAGACGGGTTAGCAGCGCCACCCGGAATTGTCAGGTTAATGTAACCCGATACTTTTTTAGCCATTTCTAGCTCCTTTTATTTATGCCGAAAATCGGCGGTTTGAAAGAAGTCCCGTGGTGTGGTTCTGCCATGGCTTTTAACAATTACGGCAGAAAACCTCCCACAAGTGCTGGGCAACTTAGTGCCAGATACATAAGAATGCAAGTCTTTTTTGCCGAACCACCAAAGAAAAAAGCCCTTGCACGCTTATATGCCAAGGGCTTTGGTCTCTATTATATTGCGCCATATATTACGTCTGGTATGGGCTTTACATTTTCTCCACTTGTGCGTATTCCAGCTCAACCGGTGTGGCACGGCCAAAGATAGAAACAGAAACCTTCAGTTTTGATTTTTCCTCATCAATCTCTTCAACAACACCATTGAAAGACGCAAACGGCCCGTCTGTTACTTTTACTTCTTCGCCAATATCGTAAATCACAGATGGACGTGGGCGCTCAATACCCTCTTGTACCTGTTGCAGAATCTGCTGGGCTTCACGTTCAGAAATCGGCATCGGCTTATTTCCGCCGCCGCCAAGAAAGCCCGAGACTTTCGGTGTATCCTTGATCAGGTGCCAGATATTATCATCCATATCCAGCTTCGCCAGAACATAGCCGGGGAAAAATTTGCGTTCCGCATTCACACGTTGGCCGCGGCGCATTTCCACCACCTCTTCGGTTGGCACAAGAATTTCCTCAATCTTGCTATCCAATCCTTTTTTACGCGCTTTATCTTTAATGGCTTCGGCAACCTTGCTTTCGAAACCGGAATAAACATGAAGTACATACCATTTTGCAGCTGACATTTTTCTTTGGTCCTTCCTTAAAAAATACAATCCATTACATGCCGATACTCATGATCATTTGCACAACAAAGGCAATGATCTGATCCGCGAAATACAAAAACACAGAGGCAATCGCCACCATAATAAAGACAAAAACCGTACTGATCATTGTTTCCTGACGCGTGGGCCATGTAACTTTTTTAGCTTCTGCTTTAACCTGTTTAAAAAACTCTACGGGGCTGGTTTTCGCCATTTTCCTAATCCTTTTCACTTTAGACCTGACATAAATCGGGGAGCGCCGTGCGCTTATTTCTTTTCAATTTGTCAGGGAATATTGATGTTCTAACGCATGAAAAATAAAAATACCTGTAAAAAACTTTGATCAACGGCTTTTTCATGTAAAATAATTATCCTATAAGGCATTTAAACGATCCTGTCCTTATCCATTCTTATGAAGGAGGCCAACATGATTTCCACCCCAGCCAAAGGCGAAAGCGTCGCCTTACACGTTACCCCAAAAGAAAAAAACCGCATTCAGGTGGGCATCAGCTGGGACACCGGACAAGAGGTCAAGAAAGAGGGCATGCTTTTCTTCAAAAAAGATAAGGTCGTCAACGTCACCTATGATTGCGACTTGTTCTGTTGTATTTACAATCAAGCCGGTGAGGTCATTGACCACGTCACCCCGGAAAACGCCAATTTAATGGATGGTTCCGAACAAATATTCCACAGCGGCGACAACCAGACGGGCCGCATAAGCGGTGATGATGAATTTATATCTGTTAACACCGCCCTTTTGCCCGATGAGTATCACGCCATTGTATTTTTCGCACTTTGTCAAAATGGCAAGACCTTTAAGAAGGTCAACAACAGTGAAATACGGGTTGCCGATGGCCTGAGCGATGAAAGCCAGCTCCTGCTTCACCTGAGTAAAATGAAAGACGCCACCACAGACGGCCTGATCTTTGCCGCCTTGATCCGCGATAACAGCCGCGAATTCGGCTGGGCGCTGAAAAACATCAGTGAATTCAAAAACGATGCCGATATCGAAGACTGGGGCGCCGAAGGGGCGACATTCATCAAATGAACAAGGTTTTAATTGGATCTGGATTTTTAGGATTCTCGGCCATTGCTCTTGGCGCCTATGGTGATCATGGCCTGCGCGGCAGCATTGACGATGCCGCCATGCGGAGCTTCGAAACGGCCCTGCGCTACCAACTCTTTCACGCGATCGCCTTGCTGGCAATCGGAATGGGAATGGCTACAACACTGCCTGCACAGATGTTAAAACGCTTATCTCTGGCCGGATTTATTATACTGATCGGCACATGCGTCTTTTCCGGCTCCATTTATGCCAGCGTCTTTTTGACAATAGAATTCATAACAATGCTAACCCCTTTGGGGGGTATAACCCTTATGGCAGGATGGCTGACTTTAATGTTTTGCGGCCTTAAAACAACCGAGCAAAAAACCGGCGTCAAACTCTAGCGCCAGCGCAGTACAGGCTGGCGGGCGGCTTTCACCTCATCCAGACGTTTGCGCGGCGTTGATTGCGGGTAGCTATGGAATTCATCGGCCTTGCCTGCTTTCGCCCCGTTGGCAATATCCTTCATCACAGTAATAAAGCGATCAATCGAATCCTTGCTTTCGGTTTCGGTTGGTTCAATCAACATCGTACCGGCAATATGAATCGGGAAATAAACCGTCATCGGATGAAAGCCATGTTCCACTAGGGCCTTGGCTATATCCAGTGTTGTCACTCCATTTTCTTTCTGGATTTTATCCGTGAGCAAGGCCTCATGCATGCAGGGGCCTTGATGCGCAAACGGGGCGTGATAATCATCCTTTAACGAGGCCAGAATGTAATTCGCGTTCAGCACCGCATCTTCAGAGACCCGCTGGAGGCCATCTGCGCCGTGGCTCAGCATATAACTTAATGCGCGAACATGCATACCAAACTGGCCATGATAGCCTTTCAAACGCCCCAGAGTTTCCGGTCGATCCCCTTCTGTTTCCAGCTTATAAACATCACCCTGCTTTATGACGGTTGGTACCGGCATATATTTGGCCAGTTCTTCAGTGCAGCAAATCGGGCCGGAGCCTGGCCCACCACCCCCATGAGGCGTTGAAAATGTTTTGTGCAAATTGATATGCATCACATCCACACCAAAATCACCGGGGCGCACCTTTCCGACCAATGCGTTAAAATTCGCGCCATCACAATAAAAATAGGCCCCGGCTTCATGCAGCAGATCCGCAATTTCGACCATATCTTTTTCAAACAAACCGCATGTATTCGGATTTGTGACCATCATCGCCGCGATATCCGCGCCGTCAGGGTCTGTCTTATACAGGGCCTCTTTGAATGCCGCCACCGTTAACATGCCGTTTTCTTTGGTTGGCATGTTGCGCACTTCATACCCGCAAGTCGTGGCCGTTGCCGGGTTGGTGCCATGGGCGCTATCCGGGGTTAAAACGATACGGCGTTTTTTATTTTCGCCCTTTTGTTCATGGGCGCGGCGGATGGTCATCATTCCCGCCAATTCACCATGGGCCCCGGCCGCCGGGGACAAGCACACACCCGGTAAGTTCGTCAGCTCCGCCAGCCAATGCTGCAAATCATGCATCACCGCCAAAGCGCCCTGAACAGTGGATTCATCCTGCATTGGATGAATATGTGCAAAGCCGGGCAAACGCGCCAGTTTTTCATTCAAGCGCGGGTTATGTTTCATTGTACACGAGCCCAGCGGGAAAAAGCCGTGATCAATAGAATAATTCCACGTACTCATGCGGACAAAATGACGCAGGGCCTGCGGCTCAGAAACTTGCGGCAACCCAATATCCCCGCGCGGTTTACCGCCGGTACGCAAGGCAAGGTTTTGCGGCTCAGGCAAATCAACGCCCGGATGATCGGCACGCTCTTTTTCCCAAAGCAGGTTTTCTTCATAATGCAGGCCAATATTACCATCGGTCATATCATGTTGTGTCAATTCAATTGCACTTTGCTGGCTGTTCTTTTCCGCACTCATCTAAAGCACCTCCGAAAGCACCTTGGCAAAGGCGGCAATATCTGCGTCTGTCGTCATTTCCGTAGCGGCAACAAGAAGCCTATTATTGTCCAATGCAAGTCCGGCAATTACGCCTTTATCAGACAGCGCTTGCGCCACGCTGCTTGCCTCTTTTGGCAGACAAACAACAAATTCATTAAAGAAAGTCTGATTCTCAAGTTTTACACCGTTCACGGCCTCCAACGCATCGGCCAGGCGGCAGGCGGCCTCATGGTTCAGACGCGCCAGACGTTTAAACCCGTCTTCCCCCAGCAGGGACATGTGAACCGTAAAGGCAAGCGCACACAAGCCCTGATTGGTGCATATATTTGATGTGGCCTTGTCACGGCGAATATGTTGTTCACGCGTTGACAGCGTCAGCACAAATCCGCGCTTTCCGTCCGCATCTTCTGTCATGCCACAGAGGCGCCCGGGCATTTGGCGCATATATTTTTCTTTACAGGCAAAAAATCCCAAATGCGGGCCGCCATAGCTCATCGGCAAGCCAATACTCTGCGCTTCCCCGCACACTATATCGGCAACCTCCGGCGGTTCTAATATGCCCAGTGAAACAATTTCATTCACAACAACAACCAGCAAAGCCCCATTTTCATCACATTGCTGTCGAAGCGCATCATATTTATGCGGCTGGCCGTAAAAGTCAGGGGATTGCACAATAACACAGGCGGTTTGATCGTCGATCTGGCCTTGCCCAATTTCGATCTCGCCATCAAAATTCCACATATAGGAATCAAGGACACTTTTATAGTCCGGATGAACCGCATTCCCCAGCACAATTTTTTTGCGTTTGGTCACGCGCAGGGCCATTAATGCAGCTTCGGTCATGGCGGTCGCCCCATCATACAGAGACGCATTGGCAATATCCTGCCCCGTCAACTGGGCAATAAATGTCTGGTATTCGAAAATGGCCTGCAAAGTGCCCTGGGCAATTTCAGGTTGATACGGTGTATAGGCCGTCAAAAACTCTGATCGCTGAATAATGTAATCAACCGATGACGGAATATGATGATAATACGTTCCTGCGCCCAGAAAAAACGGACCATCAACCGCGGCCCGGTTTTCATTGGCATAGGCGCCCATATACCGCTCAACCTCTAACTCCCCTTTATGCAAGGGCAAATCAACCAACCCGTTAACAAAGGCCTGTTTTGGGACATCACGGTAAAGATCATTTACCTCTTCATACCCGCATGTATCCAACATGGCTTTACGGGAATTTTCGGTTTGCGGCAGATAACGCATGTATTTACACCTCAAATATGTATTGCGGAATATATAACGGGCTTAGCGCTATATTTAATCCAGATTTTCCACATACTCCTTATATGCGGATTCATCCATTAAATCATCCAGCTGCGCGGTATCGCTCATTTTAATCTTGGCAATCCAGCCGCCATCGTTCAACGGCTTCGTAATCAGCTCCAGATCATCCGGCATATTATCATTGGCCTCAATGACGTCACCATCAACCGGCGAATAGACTTCCGCGGCAGTTTTGACCGATTCGACGACCGCAAAATCATCACCTTTGGTCAGGGACTTGCCAATTTCAGGCAGCTCCACATACACCAAATCGCCCAGGGCTTCGCGGGCATAATCGGTAATACCGACCCAAACAACATCCCCGTCCACATAGACACACTCATGATCTTTTGTGTATTTCATCTCAGCCATATTTTATCTCCTTATCCTCATTACTCTATATATGTTAAAAATCTTTATACTGCTTTTTTCTTGATCGATTTCACTTTAGACGGAACAAAAGGGAGCTTCGTCACCTCAGCCGCAATATTTCGGCCACGGACATTCACGAATATTTTTGTACCCGGTTCACTGAATTCTGGCGGGACATACCCCATACCAATCGCCCCTTGCAAAACCGGAGAATATCCACCGCTGGTCAGAATGCCAATGACCTCATCGTCCCCACTCCTGATTTCGGCGCCATCACGGGCGATGCCTTTATCCAGCACCTTAATCGCAACCAGCCGGCGAGAAACGCCCTCGGCCAGTTCTTTTTGAATGCGCTCATACCCAAAATACCCTTTCGTCACTTTGGATATAATCCAGCCGCTTCCGGCCTCCACAGGGGACGTGGTTGAATCTATTTCATGACCGTAAAGCGCATATCCCATTTCAAGGCGCAAAGAATCACGGGCGGCCAGACCAATCGGCTTGACGACATTGTGATCCAATAGTTTGTCCCAGACTTCTTCGGCCAGATCATTATACACGCTGATTTCAAAGCCATCTTCACCGGTGTACCCCACGCGGCTGACCATCATATCGCTGCCATCCGGGGCCTGCGTTTTCATCATATGCATATACGGAAGATCATGCGCTTCCACGCCTAAAACCTCGTGCAAGACCCGCTCACTCCACCCCCCTTGCAGGGCAATCAATGACCGGTCGAAATGCGTTATCAAGCGAACATCATCGGGCATTTGTGAACGAATCCATTCAATATCCTTTTCCTTGCAGCCTGCATTAATCACGGTAAAAAATTCATGATCGGAAACGCGCGTAATAATCAGATCATCAATAATGCCGCCCTCTTCGTTGAGCAGCACAGTATACTGCGCGCGGCCATGCGCTTTCTGGCTAAACCCCGAAGGGGTCAGCCGCTCCAAAAAGGCGACGACACCATCCCCTTTCAGGGTGAATTGCCCCATATGCGACACATCAAATATCCCCGCATTGGAACGCACCCACTCATGCTCTTTGATCACACCATCCGGGTAATAAAGCGGCATATCGTAACCGGCAAACTCGCCCATTTTGGCGCCGGAGCGCACATGGGCACTATGCAAAGCTGTTTCTTTCATGATCTCCCCGCGGCACAGGTGAACCTGTTTATAAATGAGTTATTACACCTACCAGTTTTAAGCCAAGACCATTCAGGAGTCCAGTGCCTTGCGAAGATCACAAACAGCTTTATCAGGGCGCCTAAAACAAACCGCCGCCCGAATAAACGCACGCAGAAATAAGATCGCAACAAATAATGCCGCCCCTTTAAAGACATTCATAATCCCCGGCCACATAACCGCCCACACTGATTCCATAATACGTTATTTTTACCGCGCCATAACAGGGCAAAAAACGGTATAATCATGCCCTGAAATAGAGCGTTCGTATCCTTTATTACGTCAAATAATGCAACCTATCATTTTCGTAAAAATTCAAACACATGCGGCGCGGCTTTAAAATTCCGCGTGCTGGCAATTACCATAGTCACCCCTAATAAAAACACATTGATACAATTAAAATGCAGCCCATCCGCGCCAATACAAACATCACCAAATCAGGATGAATGACATAAAAAAATACGTGAGCTCATTTTAATAAAGGAAAAAATAATATAAATATTTACCGTAAAACGGCCCGCGCGCAGCACGAACGCAGGCGCAATATAGAAAATTGATATTCGCCATTGACTCTGCAAAATGATTGCTCTAAGGATTAGGCATAAACAAATAAACTGCACCTAAAACAGGGAGATGAATATGTCCGAAGAGACAAAGGCAAATCAAGAGCCAGAAAACACAGTTGAATCACAAGAGCCTGAGGCAAAAGTGCCTGCGAATGACACACAGAAGTCTAGCATTTTCGGTGCACTGACGACTCAATTTGAACGTACAAGAGAACAAGAAACTTACAGCCTGTCCGAATATCTGGATAAGTGTAAAGAAGATTCTTCCATGTATGATAACTGGGCGAAGCGCCTTTTGAAAGCGATCGGCGAACCTGAAGTTATTGACACATCAACATGTGATGATGATCGTCTGCGCCGCATTCATGGCGGGAAAACAATTGCCCGTTACCCTGCGTTTAAAGACTTCTTTGGTGCCGAAGACACAATTCAGGACATCGTAGAGCACCTGCAAAGTGCCGCGCGCGGCGAAGCCACACGTAAGAAGATCATGTATCTTCTAGGGCCAGTCGGTGGTGGTAAATCCTCTATCGGTGACCGTTTGAAAGAAAAAATGGAAGAGAACCCTATCTATGTTTTGCGCGCTAAAAAAGACGGGCAAATTTCTCCTACATTTGAAAGCCCGTTGAACCTGTTCACAGGATCTGATTTAAAAGCACAGGCCACCGAGGCCTACGGCATTCCCAAAAGCGCCATGATCGCCAAGACGGCTTCCCCTTGGGTGAGTGAGCGTCTGGCCGAGCAAGATGGTAATTTTGAAGAAGCGTTTGATGTTGTGAAATTATATCCTTCACAAGCCCATAAGCGCGGCATTGCCAAAGTTGACCCATCAGATGAGCAAAATCAGGACACAAGTCACCTGCTGGGTGATAAAGACGTTGATAAGCTGGGTGATGGCCTGCCAAGCAGCCACCCTGACGTTTACGAATACAAAGGCGCCTTGTCCGTTGCCAACCAGGGTATCATGGAATTTGTTGAAATGTTTAAAGCGCCGCTGAAAACATTGAACCCATTGCTTGAGGCGACAGAATCTCAGACATATCCAACCGCCAGCGGTCACTTCCCGTTTGATGGCCTGATTTTTGCGCACTCAAACGAAAGTGAATGGGACAAATTCAGTAAAGACCCAACAAATGAAGCGTTTCTTGACCGTATTCACATTATCAAGGCGCCTTACACATTGAGCTATGGCTATGAAGCCAGCATCTATGAAAAAGTGCACAATGAATCACAGGCAAGAGAAAATCCAATCGCGCCAAAAACATTTGATACGCTTGGTCTATACAGTGTTATGACCCGTATTCCTGCGGATCACAGTAATCCTGACATGGAAGACCTGTACACCAAGGCGTTGGTTTTAAATGGTGAAGAACCTGATGTTGCCAAACCAATCGAAGCAATTGCCCTGCAGAAAAAAATCAAGCAGGAAGATCCTCGCGTTGGTATGCATGGCGGAACAGTTCGTTTTGGCATTGAGTCACTGTCTGCGACCTTTAATAACAGAGCAATGGAAGGCGAAATTGCCGCTGATCCTATTCTGTTGATCGATACGTTGAAAAAACGCATTGATCAGGATGACCGTTTAACACCGGATGAAAAAGCGTATCGTAAAGACATCGCCGACTTCTTGCTTGAGAAGCACAGAGAGTATGCGAAGAATGTTATTTCCAAAGCTGAAATGAACATTAATGACACCTATTGTCAGAACATGTTCGACAAATATATTGCCAAGGCCAATGCCTATATTGATGGCACGCCGTTCCGCGATAGCACGACCGGTCACGTCATGAGCAAGGAAGACCTGAATGAGGATCTGAAACGCTTTGAGCGCGCCGGACGCATCTCAAACGGTGACCTTTTCCGCGCAGAAGTTACACGTTTCGTGGACAAGCAGGAGAAGAAGGTCGGCGCAAACAAAGTGAAATGGGACTCTCACCCAGGTATGGCCGAAGCCATCGAACAATTTGTCCGCAGCAATATGGGCAATATGCAAGAGCTTGGCCAGTACGACACACTTGTTAGTGACGAACAGCAACAAAAAGTGGATAATATCCACGAGAAGCTGGCCGACCAGGGTTACACCGAGACAATGGCTCGCCGTTTGCGCGCCTTGGCACAAGGTGGCCCAGCGCTATAATTAACTGGCGCACAACGCCACTTAACCATTCAGAAACAACCTTGTTCAATAAGGTTGTTTCTTAAAAATAATAATAAAAAAGACATCCAGTACAGGGAGCCCATAATGCCAACTGTAGTTAATGATAGACTATCCGAGCCGGCAGACCGTTTTAATACCAGTCGCAAGCGATTCATTGCTCGCAATAACAAGCATGTAAAAAAGGCTGTTGAAAAAGCCATTCAAGATGGAAAAATTTCCGATATAGGAAGCGGCGATGTATCTGTCACCGTACCCAAAGATGATTTACGCCAGCCCCGTATTCGCCATGGAAAAGGCGGAAAAAATCAGAATGTATTGCCCGGAAACAAACAATTTAACGGCGGCGAGCGCATTCCGCGCCCAGAAGGCGGCGGCGGTGCCGGCGGCCCGGGTAACGGCGAGGCCAGCGATGGCCCCGATAGTGAAGATGATTTCATCTTTAACCTGACAGAAGAAGAGTTTCAGGACATTTTATTTGCCGATCTACAGTTACCCAACCTTGTAAAACAAGGCGGTGAAGATGAAGGCAATTACAAATATAAGCGCGAAGGATTTTCCACCGAGGGTCCATTGAACAAGATGGATCTGGCCCGCTCGTTTGAGAAACGCCAGGCGCGTCATTTGTCATTCAAAAAGAAATTTAACAAACAAAAGCTCGCTTTGCGCGAAGAGCAGTATAATATTCTGAATGAATACAACCCGGATTATGATCCCGAGGCCAAATCACCCTTGGATCTTATGAACCGCTTGAGCCTGCGCCTTGCTTTCTTTGAGACCAATGTCGATGAAATGATTGAAAAATACAGCGATCAATTATCCGAAGAGCATAAACAACGCCTCTCGGATATTGATGAAGAACTGGCAAGCATTGATGATAGCGTCAAGACAATACGCCCGTGGACCAAATCTGATTTGTCCTATAAACGTTATGAAGCAAAGCCTGTTCCAACGACCAAGGCCGCTATGATCTGTCTGATGGACGTGTCTGGCTCTATGGATCAGCACAAGAAGAATAATGCCAAATTGTTCTATAAATTGCTGCATGATTTCCTGAAACGTAACTACGACACAGTCGAGTTAACTTTCGTCCGCCACACAACAGAAGCGGACGAAGTGGATGAGGAAACCTTCTTTTATGACCAGAAAAGCGGGGGAACAATTGTATCGTCCGGTATTGAGCTTGTGAAAAATATCGCTGAAGATCGTTACGCCGGCAGCGACTGGAACGTTTACTGCGCCCAGGCCTCTGACGGTGATACCTTTGGCCGCGATGACGTTGCGAAATGTATCGACCTGATTCGCGATATGATGCCCGGCATGCAAGGGTATTTCTATACCGAAGTCGAAGGAGAGATGTATCACTCCCCCAACAGTTTGATGGGGAGTTTCGACGTTCTGAAGCAGGAATTTCCTGAAAAATTCTTCATGGGTCATATTAAAGAACGGCCGGATATTTTCCCCGTTTTCAGAAAATTCTTTGAAAAGAGAGAAACATACGCTTCCCATTATCAACCTGGTCCCGGTTCAATCTCTGCCTTTACAGAGCATTATTACCAAACGCCGGAAATGCCATAGGGAGACATAGACATGACAAAGGATATACAAAAAGGGCACGAAGCCGCCAAAGCCAAAATTGAAGATCTGTTGAGCCATTATGAAGATGGCATGGATTTGCTGAAAAAACCATCCAGCAAAGCAGGCGAATGGCGCTACCCGGCGCGCATTAAAGAAGAATTCAAAGACAAACCTGGCCTGCCAACCACATGGATGGGGGTTGTTGCCCAGGTGCAGGAATATATTGCCGTCGAAAAATACGACTTGGATTGCTATGATAATTCAATCGAACTGATTAACGATGTACAAATGCTGGATAATTACGCCAGTGTTGGTATGCCCGCATCATATGACCACTGGTCTTTCGGTATGCAAAACGCCATTGAGCGCCAAAAGCTGGAGAAAGGCCAAATGGGCCTTGCTTTTGAAATTGTCATCAACTCTGATCCGGCGCTGGTTTACTGTATGGACAGTAACACGCCTCTGATGCAAATTCTGGTGACCGCCCATGCCGGATTTGGGCATAATTCCTTCTTCAAAGGCAATCATATGTTCAAGGAACACACAGAGGCCGAGCATATTATTGAAGACCTGACCATCATGCGTGACTATATCCGTGATTGTGAACAGAAATACGGCATTGATCGTGTTGAACGTTTGCTGGATGCTTGTCATGCCCTGGAAACACACAGTGTTACGCGTGCTATTCCGAAAGATAAACCCGAAACCACCGAGGAAAATACGTCAGACTCCAAAGGTTCGGCCATCAAGAATATTGCCAATAGAACATTCAAGAGTGTCGAAGGGTCCCACGCCTTAAAGGTGGAACATGAAGATAACTTATTAGAATTTTTGTCGCAAAATGCTCCGCATCTGGAAGAATGGCAACGCAATATTATGGACATGATTGCACATAAAGCGCAGTATTTCTTCCCGCAGCGCCAAACACAGGTCATGAATGAAGGCTGGGCCAGTTTTTGGCACTACACGATCTTACATGACATGCAGGATATGGGCTTGCTCAGTGATTCACAAATGCTGGAATTCTATGACAGCCATTCCGGTGTTATTAAACAACCGGAATATGATGAAACCATAACGGTCAGAGGACCTGACGGGCAACCGAAAGAGGTTCCGATTTACAATGGTATTAACCCCTACGCACTGGGCATTGCCATGTTTGATGACATCAAACGCATCTGCATGGAGCCCACAGAGGAAGACCGTGAATGGTTCCCGGATATTGCAGGCAATGGCGATTGGTTAGGGACGATCAAGGACGTCATGGAAGACTACCGCGATGAAAGTTTTATACACAAATACCTGTCACCAAAAGTGATGAGAGATTTCCGTTTGTTTGCCATTGTTGATGATGAACTTGAGGACACGATCGGTGTGGCCGGCATTCACAATGACAAAGGCTTTAAGACGGTGCGTCAGCTTCTTGCCGCGCAATACCGCCTGAGCGAGAATAGCCCGAACATCGAAGTATCGGAATATCATCACCGCACAGACAGACGTTTGGTGCTGAAACACCAGCAGTTCCAGAATCGTCCACTGGAAGAAAAAGATATGCAGGATATTCTGAAATATATGTATCAGGTTTGGGGGCATCCGATTGTTCTGGAAAGCTATAATGAAGAGGGGAAGGTCGCCGATATTATGACCTGTCCTCCGGATATTGATTTGCATGAGCCTGAGCCGCCATCCCTGCTGATTTAACGCAAAGAAGCAGCAATTCTTGAATAAAGACATTCTGCAATAAAAAAAAGAGCGCCGCCCGCGCTCTTTTTGCTGTCTATATATTTGTTCTTATCATGAAGATGGGCGTCTTGATTATGACGCCTGTTTTTTCTCTTGCATGACATCCCCTGAATTTTCCAGCGCGGCTTCCTCCACAATTTTTTCGGCAATTTTATCTGCAACAACCGATGTCGGAAGGTTCAAACGTTCGCTTTGACGGAAAATGGCCGCCAACGTTTCGCCCAGTTCTTCCAGACGTTCCATTGTTTTATCAACGCTTTGTCCACTCATGGCGACACTGATAACACCGCCGGCATTAATCACATAATCAGGGGCATACAGAATGCCTTTATCATGCAAAATTGTCCCGTGTTCCGAGCGCGCCAGCTGGTTATTGGCAGCCCCTGCAATAATTGGGGCCTTGATAGTTTCAATAGTGTCATCATTCACTACACCGCCAAGCGCACACGGCGCCAAAACATCAACATCCAGTGCCATAAAATCATCTGGCTTACAGGTTTTGGCCCCATATTGCGATGCGGCCGTATCCATTGCATCAGAACGGATATCAGAAACAATCAGCTTCGCACCGGCTTCATGCAGGCGGCGGCATAAATCCATTCCAACATGGCCCAGCCCGGCCACGGCCACACGCACATCTTTTAAACTGTCTTTACCCAGTTTGTGTTTCACCGATGCCTGAATACCCAGAAACACGCCATAGGCTGTATATGGAGAAGGATCACCGCCTGTGATTTCATCATGATCCGAAGGAAGACCGCTCACATGCTCTGTCACTTCACGGATAACCATCATATCCTCAACACAAACACCCACATCTTCGGCCGTAATATATTCGCCATTTAAAAAATCAACGGCGCGGCCAAAGGCCTTCAATTCTTCTTGGGTTGGCGCTTTTGCATCAGGCTTGGCCATGATCACGGCTTTGCCGCCCCCCAGGGGCAAACGGGCCAGAGCATTCTTGTAAGTCATACCACGAGACAGGCGCAACGCATCGGTTAAAGCCTCATCTTCGCTGTTGTAACGGTTCCAGAAACGGCACCCACCAAGAGATGGCCCTATCGTTGTGTCATGTACCGCGATAAAGGCAACCAAACCCGATGCCGGATCATAGGCTTTCACAACCGTTTGGTGGCCTGCGTATTCTTCATGGCCGGACACATCCATATCAATAATAACTGTCATTGCTCTCTCCCTCAGATCAAAATCATTATCACATTGATCTGACAATAAAATTTTTGCTTATACTTCAGTTTAAATTTATATCAAAATTGCTTTCAATACATTTTTATGCTGCACCCACGAAACCCAGACATAAAAGACCGAAAAGTCCAAAGCGCAGCAATTTTAAGTAATTTTCTTACCCAAAACTTTCCCACTAATCAAGGCACGGGACATAATGGTATGGATACTCATCACCCTGTTATTTTTTGCCTGTTTTTATCTTTATGCAAGTAAGATCTTGATTTTTGATCTGAAAGCCGATAAGACCTTAATTATTCTTATGAGCGGGCGTAGTTCAATGGTAGAACGTCAGCCTTCCAAGCTGAATATGCCGGTTCGATCCCGGTCGCCCGCTCCATGTCTTCTCCCCTATTTCTATTGTCGCTTTTCACGCAATATTTGATACAATTACCCCATGATCATACCCCTTTGGGCTGTATTTGGCCTAATCACCGCCTTTTTTTCCGCCTTGATGATGCTGATGCAGGAACATTTCAAGGTAAACGGGTATGCGCTGGCATTCTGGATCAAGGTGGCTTGCGTTATGGTCAGCCTGCCTTTTATCTTTATTAACGGCATACCCGCGCATCCCATGTTTTATGTCTATCTGGCGGTCTCGGCTCTGCTCTATGCCATTAGTGATGTCTATTTTTTCAGCGCGATACCAAAATCCAGCGCGGGGTCTGTCTCCCGCCTTGTTCCCTCGGCCGGGGTCATTGGATTTTTGCTGTGGTTTATTATCGACCCCTCGCTGTTTTTTAAATATATAGCCTCACCGGTTATATCCGGTTTAATTTTTATGACCTTGTGCCTGTTCGCCTTTTTTGCTCTGCGCCTAAAGAAATGCACCATCACCATGCAAACATTGCGGGATGTCTGGTTCGTTATTTTTGCCGCTACGGTTGGCCCTATCCTGACCAAACTGATTACGTTTTATGCGGATATGGAACAAGCCAGATATGCCTATATCTGCTTTCAGGCCATGATGATGATGGCAATGTGGTTGATCTATTTATGGGTAGCGCGCCCCGTTCCGTTATCGTTATTTTTTGCCAGGTCCACGTGGCAGTATGGCCTGTTGATCGGCATGGTCGCCGCCGCCATGATCTTAACCAAATTTACATCCTATTATTATGTTGATAATCCGGCCTATATCCCCGCCATGATTGCATTGGATGCCGTTATCATTCTGTTTTTCTATAAACTGCGCGGTTTGCAACCCCGCGGTGATGTCCTGTCCGGGCTGGGGATTGTCGGCTGCGCTGCGGCGCTCATAATCCTGAAAGCACAAATATAGTGATCTATCTGCAACTATATGTGTATTTTCGCCGATTAAGGGGCCCCGCGGGCAAAAACCGTATTGACAATTGCCCCAAGGTTTTTTAAACCATTGCAAAGGTTTGGATCCTGCGGGATTCATATATGATTTTGCGTGCAATTTTAACCAGATTAAGGATTGAAAATGAGTAAGGAAAAATTCGAAAGAAATAAGCCTCATGTTAACATCGGTACGATTGGTCACGTTGACCATGGTAAGACGACGTTGACAGCGGCAATCACGAAGTACTTT
>MDTF01014347.1_pt1 | contig 32050 bp, 20 predicted proteins | sample 811191 | NCBI WGS metagenome assembly MDTF01 (sample SAMN05326649, study PRJNA326480) | marine metagenome | isolation source: seawater | place: Southern Ocean | collected 2011 | reverse complement strand
TGAACAAAGAGGCTAGATTGAAGACCGTTGAGCTCACTGTCGTTGCGACTAAATAGCTGGCCAGGTTGTTCAAGGCCGTAGGAAGCGGATTGTGTGATCCAACCAATAATCGAGTAATCCGATGATTTAGTCTCTGGGATATCAATATTGATAGTGCTAAAAAATCCGTCTTGGGCAGCGCAATAAGCGGGCGTCAAAAGTAACGCGCGGAGGCAATACCGAATGATATGATTTAACGACTTGGTGCGGATTTTTTTAAACACTTAAAACCTGAATTAATCTAATCCGCGTTGCATATATTCAGTAGTGAACGAAGAATCATCTACCTTCACATTGTAATCGATGCTGTTAATTTGGAGTACGCTGGCATGTTCTTGACGCCCATTACGGGTAGCTATGACCTGTAATCTTTTGGTAGTCCAGATATCGTCAATCAGCTCAATCTCAGTTGAATTAAAATATTTTATTTTGTTTCCCCTAAGTTCCCAAACCTGCCCGCGAACCTGTACAAAATTGTCTTTTCTTATCCAGCTTTTCATTTTGGAATAGCCTGTGGCATCTTCAGCCTTGTGTTTGAACTGTGCTTTCGGAATTGCTTCAACTACCCAGACCTCAAAGCCGTCAAGGGACTCCGATTCATTAACGAAAGAATAGTTATACCAGTCTAGTTCATAGCCGTTGATGTCAGCATAGGTGAAATCGCTGCCTAAAAAGGAGTCAGATGTGTCGCTTGAAGCGATGCGTTTAACGCGCTGTAAAGCTGGCAGGTACAACCAAGAGTCATCGTCTCTGTCCTGGTTCTCCCAGTCAAAATTCAAATAGGCCGTACCCCTGATGTCAGCTGGTGTTTCAAATAGCGAAAGGGCTTTGTTATCTTTGCCAAAGTCTTTTTTATAAATGCGAAGGTTTCTTACTCGTTGGCGCTCGCGGCGATCTATTAGCACCATGGTATATTGACCTACAGAGGAGTCACCGGTGTATCGATTTTCAACTTTCATCATTACCTCATAAGCGCTTAGCTCTTGAGCATTTATAAAGCTGGAAAAAATCGCTCCAAAAAGCGTAACCCAAAGGCTGAGAAAAATCGCAGGGCGACATCTAAAAACGCCGGTGAATCCCATCTTTGCAACTCCCAATTGAAACGTGTTCTTCTTTAAGGATGACCTACAGCAGATTCTAAGGTGCTGTGGTGACGACTGTCGTGATTACCGTCTACTAAATACAAAATAGCAGGCAACACCAGCAGGTCTCCAAGCAAGGCCAAAGACATAATGATTGCGCCAAACAACCCTACATAAATCACTGTTGTGAACGAAGCGAAACACAGAACACTGAATCCAGACACTAACACGATAGAGCTAAATACGACGGCTCTTCCCGACTCATTCATAGAGCGTTGAATAGCATCATGAGTATTGGCGCCCTGTTCTTTTGCTAGTAAGTATCTACTCATCACATGAATAGCATCATCTACTGCAATGCCCATTGTCATAGCGAAGACGATAACAGCGCTCAGGTCCATAAAAATCCCTAAAAAACCCGCTACGCTTCCCGCCAGAATTATCGGTAATATGCTGGGAATAATTGATAGCAATCCATATTTGAATGATCTGAATAGGACGATAAAAAATGCAGTAATCACGGTTAATGCTATTAGAAAACTCGTCACCATACCGTCGGAAACATAGACATCTTGGACTGTAGCGAGCGCCATAGTGCCTGTCAAAATTGGGCTTAGCTCACTAAAATTGGACATCAGATATTCATTGATGGTGTCCAATTCTGCTTTCATTGCGGATGCTTCCATATTAATTACGGGCACGACTAAGCGCGCCATCTGATTGTCAAAATCTTTGAGGTCTGAGAGGTCTTCATTAGCTCCAGAGCTTTCGTAAAGAAGAAGAGATTGCGCTGTCATAGACGCAGAATCGGGGATTCGATAATATTCCGGGTCATCGCTGTGCAGGGATTGATTGATTTCTTTTAGGTAGTCTACAAGAGAGTTAATGGGTCCAAGTTTTTTCCGCTAAGACAGCCAGGTCTGTATAGTCTCCATCTTGGCTAGGAAGTCGGGGTGTTTCACGCCATCATATTCATCAGAGTCCAAGATTACATCTAGGGTCATCATGCCTCTAAAGGTTTCGTCGAAATACTCAATGTCTTGGCGGGTTTGACTTGATTCTTTGAAAAGAGTGACATAGTTAGTATCGACTTTGATACTGGGTAAATAAAGTATGGAAAAGATCAGCGCCATCATGCTAATCGCTAAAATGGGATTACGTTGCTTAAGGGTAAAGTCGGGAATATTCTGGGTAAGTTTTGAAATGAAACCGGCGTCTAAAACATTTTTAGTTTTGCTCGATATGTTGCCTAAGTAACTCAGCATGGCAGGCAGTACGGTGAGAGAAAAAAGAAAAAGTACCAATGGCCCAATCGCGCCTAGTAATGCAAATTCCTTAATAGGTATTATCTTGGTTATAGACAGCGCAAAAAAACCAGCCGAAGTGGTTATAGCAGTAAAAAACGCAGGGACCCAAATGTGCTCTATTGTTTTTAGTGCCGAGTCTTTACTATTTATCCCCGAATACGTTAAGTGAAAGAATTGAATAAGAACGTGCACCGTTATGCCAATGCCAATGATTATTAAGGTTGGTGCTAAGGCCGCGCTGTCGATAGTAGTGTGTGGGATCTTTAAGTAATATTGTAGCTCTAAGACAATGAGCAAGCTGCTGGCAATAGCGAGCCAAGGAAACAGCGTGGCAGCTAAGGAGCGGAAGCTGATGTAGAGAATGGCTATCATCAAGGAAATCATTATTGGTATCAAAAAACCAGTATCTTCAGCGGTGACTGTTTCAAAACGTTCGTTCACCAAAGGGTAGCCCGACAGATGTAAAACATACTGGTCAGACTCGAAATTTTCTGATGCCACAAACTGATAAAGATCTTGTACTAATTCAACTTTGTGTTCTGAGGTTTCCTCTCTATATTCCACCCTCGCGGATATTCTAGCGTGGCGAAAATCTTTTGTTATCAATGTTCCCAAGGCAAGTTTTTCAGACCGCAGAACATCCTTTATTTCTTCGATTGCCTTGTCGTTTCCAATTACGTCTTCGATTTTTTCAATTAAGTAGTCGGTTCGCAGGTCATCTCCACTGGCATGAATATATTGGAAGTTAGTTATCGAGCGTAGCTGAGTTATATAGGGATGGAACTCCAAAAATTCTGACATGCGCTGCATGGCAACCAAGGTTTCTGGTTGAAACACATCAGCGGCTGTACCGGTAGCTTCAAAACCAATCAGCAGGTACTCGTTATCACCAAAAAATTCTTCAAGTTTATCGAATTCAATTAGGGTTGGGTCACCGGCTACAAAATAGCGCTCTGTATTGTTGTCGAAGGGAATTGGGCCGCCGGTAAGAAGCATCGCTGGGATAAGTAATAGGGTAGCTATAATTATAGGCAGGCGCCCTGCAATTACCGCACGGGCCCACGCGTTAATGAACGTGGTCAACAGCTCTCTCCGGCAATGCGCTTTGCGCACTATTATATTTTTATGAAAATCGTTTTGTAGCCAGCGTCACGATACAAAAAGCATGTTGACGGTTGGTGTCCACAAACTTCGGGGGTAGTGTAATACGCGAGGTTTCGGCCGTAAAGCGAAGCCCGCTTACACGAAGATTGTGGGTTATCGAAATAGGAAAACTTCAATTAATAGAATTTCTTATGTAGATTTCTTAATGTCAGTCGATAGTAATCTTGGACGGCAATTTAGCCTTGTCTTTTTAGTAATCCGTTCGTAAGGAGTGGTGTTTTAATGTCTAAGGAACTTAAATTTCCCTTTGATCTGGATCTGAGTGGTCTTGATACGGGAAGCATAACCAACATTCTCAATGATATTGAGCATCATTTGCCATTAATGGATTCAGACGGTGATCTTAGCCAGCTGCTCGAAGTGAAAGAGTTCTTCGAAGGTGAATTGATGGAATTCAGGCGCCTGCACTAAAGCTACAGTCTGGAGTATTGCAGCCGCGGTTTGGCGATTCCGGGCGCAAGCTACCGAATACAATGTACTCTCCCCCTCCCCTTGGTTTACTCTGACAAGCCTTGCTTAACAGCAGGGTCATAATAATAACGAAGAAAATCCAAGCTACGCCAGTTCCTGATGTGTCGGTAAACGAGGCATGTCACCTCTACAAATTTTAAAAGGGTAAATAACATGAAAACAGTTTTATCACTGCTTACGGCTTGTCTATTGTCCAGTGCAGCAAGCGCTGAGCTAGACACAGCAGCATTAGAGCGCGCCATGGCCAACCCAAACCGACCAGCTGCAGATAAAGAGCGAGATGCTAATCGCAAAGCCCCTGAGTTGCTTGCATTTATGGGGCTTGAAAGCGGCATGACAGCATTGGACCTAATTGCTATTGGTGGCTGGTACACCGAAGTGCTTTCCTACGCAGTAGGCGATAGCGGCAAGGTATATATGCAAAACAGCGAATCTCCGTTTGTTGAACGCAATATGCCTACTATCAACGAAAGGTTAGGGAGATTATCTAATGTAGAGCATTGGATGAGCCCCGTTTCAGATATCCCAGCAGGCTCAGTCGATTTCGTGATGACGGCTCTTAATTTCCACGATGTATACAATCCAGACCCTGCGGCTGCTCAAGGCTTTCTGGGTCAGGTAGCCGGCGCTATGAAGACAGGCGGCATTCTAGCGGTTGTCGACCACGAAGGTTCATCGGGTGCAGATAACGTAACGTTGCACAGAATTGCGTTTGACGATGCGGTTACAGCCCTTGTTGCCAGTGGCGATTTTGCCCTGGTGAGCACTAGCAACATGCTAAACAACCTAGCGGACGACCACACTAAGGGGCCGTTTGATGAAAGCCTTGCTAGGAATACAGACCGCTTCGTTTTAAAGCTCGTAAAAATGTAGGCCAGAGCTTCGGGTTTGATTGATAGAGAAAGGGGGTTGATGAATTTGCCCCCTTTTTTATTGCCTGAAACTATTCGCTAAACCTATTCCTTAAAAATGCCTATTGGGGCCATCTCCAGGAAGACCCTCAGAACTACTCGCTAGGACTAATGCCCCAAGCTATTGTTCCAAACTAACTGTGTTAAAATCCACAAAGGCCTAACCCACGTAGACTTAGTTACAAAACGCAAATTACTTCATCCCTCAAACTCCCGAGTAAACATTGGAAAATCAAGAACCTGTAAATCCGATTCGAAAATTCCTATCGGTTTTTCAATACAGTGGCGTTGCCATTCGTATTGTGTGGAACACTAGCGCGTCATTAACTTTAGCAATGGCGGTTACGACCCTCGTGTCCGGTATTCTGCCCGCGGCGATAGCCTCGGTAGGTGGCATGTTCGTAGATGCCGTTTCGACAGCCTTTCAGGGTAACGGCCTGGCAGCTGAAGAAGCGCGCTCGGATGTTTTAAGGTTCGTGCTAATTGAAGCAGGGCTTGTGATTCTGATGACTGGGGCACAAAAAGTTAACGGTATCTGTCAATCCATTCTCCGAGTTCTGTTGGGCAATGAAATAAATGTCATGATTTTGGAAAAAGCTCTGACTTTAGAGCTGGCCCATTTTGAGGACGCCGAATACTACGATAAATTGGTGAGAGCGAGGCGGGAAGCATCCAGCAGGCCTCTTAGTTTGGTTGTTAAAACCTTCGATCTCCTGCGAGATACGATTGCCTTAATTACTATCGGTGTCTTTCTATTTCAATTTTCTCCCTATGCAGTTCTATTGCTTGGACTTGCCGGTATCCCCGCTTTTCTTGTGGAGGCAAAGTTTTCAGGCGAAGTATTTAGGATTCAAAGACGACGGTCGGCTGAGCGCCGTATGCAGATTTATCTTGAGATGGTTCTTACGCGGGAAGACGGTGTGAAAGAGGTCAAGTTGCTGAAATTGGGCAAATTGTTTTTGGACCGCTATGTCGAAATATTTCGAAAGATATATAAAGAAGACCGCAATCTGGTCATCAGAAGAGGCGTGTGGGGTTATGTGTTGGGGTTGCTTGCCAGTGCGGCTTTCTACTTCGCCTATGGCTGGGTAGGCTTTGCAGCGATCGCAGGTCTCATTTCCATTGGTCAAATGACGATGTATATCGCGCAATTTAGATTAGGCCAAAGTGCGGTAACTAACAGCCTCACTTCAATCAACGGCATGTATGAAGACAATTTATATCTCTCGAACTTGACCGAGTATTTAGACCACCAAGTTCCTGAGCAGAATGGGGAAGGAACCGAAGGCCCGGATCTGGAAGATGGAATTAGAATCGAAAATGTAAGCTTTTCTTATCCCGGTAGCGACGTCCCAGCACTGAAAAATGTTTCGATGCATATCAAACCCGGTGAGAGTTTGGCGATTGTGGGTGAAAATGGCAGTGGTAAAACGACGCTAATTAAATTGCTTACCAGATTGCATACGCCTACCGACGGCAATATCTATCTTGAAGGTATGGAGCTTGGAGACTGGGATATAGAAATCTTGAGGCAAAAGATAGGCGTGATATTTCAAGACTTCGCGCGTTACCAATTAATAGTTGGTGAAAATATAGGCATAGGGGATGTCGAGAATATTGAGGAAAGGGATCAGGTAGTGGATGCGGCCAAGAAAGGCATGGCCGACGTGTTTGTGAAAGACTTACCCCAGGGCTACGACACTCAGCTTGGAACTTGGTTTAAAGACGGCAAGGAACTGTCCGGTGGACAGTGGCAGAAAATAGCGTTGTCCCGCGCTTTTATGCGTAATCAGGCAGATGTACTTATTCTTGATGAACCAACGGCTGCTATTGATGCGAAAGCAGAAGCGGAAATATTTGCGCATTTCAAAGACATTACGGCAAATAAGATTTCGATCATAATCTCTCATCGATTTTCTACCGTTCGTATGGCAGACCACATAATCGTACTAGAAAAATCAGAAATTATGGAAGAAGGTAGCCACGAAGAACTGCTGAAGGCAGATGGCCAGTATGCCACGCTTTTTAATTTGCAGGCACAAGGATACAAGTAGCGTGGATAGTCCTTTCCTGTACTTTGCAGTGGGTATGGCGGCGTGCATCATTGGCACCGTACCTTTTGGGCCTATCAATCTAACTGTCGTGAAAACAACGATAGACTATGACGCGCAGCGAGGCACGAAGGTGGCCCTTGCCGCTTCTTTTGTTGAAGTAGGCATGGCGCTAATTGCTATTTGTTTTGGCTTCGTCATTAGCGCCTTTCTAGAAACCAATGCCATTTTAAAACTGATCATAGCAATCGTATTTATTGGTCTATCAATTGTTGTTTTTGCTCGCAAGACCGATCCAAAATTAAAAAGGCAAAAGAATGATCAGCAGTCCTTTTTCAAGAAAGGACTTCTCATTGCCTCGGTCAATCCTCAGGTTGTTCCTTTTTGGATTTTTGCATTGACAGCTATCGATCAGACGTTCAACTTTAATTATTCTGGACTTTATCAAGTCGCATTTCTGGCGGGTATCTTTGTCGGAAAGTTTACAGCTTTGTATGTTTTCGTCATTGCCAGCGGCTATCTAAAAACCCATCTGCAAGAAAGTGGTCTGCTGGTAAACCGCCTTCTGGCTGTGATTCTGTTATTCATTGGGGTGACACAAGGCTGGACAGCAGTTACGGCACTTGTTTAAATATTGCTTTATTTTTTAGCAAACTAGTGAGCCACAGCGATGCAGAATAACAAAGAATATAAAAATAAAGACGATCTGCTAGTTAACCCCTCCCGCCGTAGCTCGGTGAGTATGGTGGCACTGAAAAAAGTGTTACGGTCCCGAACCCGCCTTTTGGTTTGTCTAGCGACGTTCCCAGTTTATGCTATCGGTATATGGTTGTTATTAAGTAGTGGCAGGAGTATTGAGGGCTTTATGTTGGTATATATGGGGCTTTGGTCTGCGTTTGCTTTTGATATGATTTATCGAAAGTGCCCCGCCTGCAACAAGCAATTTTTTGTGCGATCCATTCTTATGACCCTGCGCAGCAAAAAGTGCGTTCACTGCGGTTTGGATAAAGACGCCATTACTGCCAATAAAGAAAAGCTATCCCAGATTATCTGATCGGGTGAATTATTTAGGCGATCTGAATAGCCTAAAGAGTTCTATTATTTTAGGCGGCTGGCCGGTTCTTAATACGCCATGTTTGAATATCTTACCCGACATCCAGAGTACCAATACAATGCTGGCGATCAGCATAATGGTTGTTCCTATTACGTCGACAAGCGGTGGATTCGCGGCAGCTCGGTTCATCATCACGTAAGGCGTGAACAGTGGGAACCAAGACATGATCCTTACTAAGGTATTGTTTGGATCTAAGACGATAAAAAACATCGTGGCAAGCGGAACGACCTGAATCATAATCATTGGTGTCATCATCGCCTGAGCTTCTTTCAAAGTATTACATAGACTGCCAATGGCCAGAAATACGCCAGAGTAAAGCGCATAACCGGCAAAATAGTAAAAAACAAACCAAGGGATAAGGTCCGAGCTTAAAACAACTTCTAAGATTTGTGAAATAAGCTCAGTGTCAGAACTGTCGTACAAAGTGATGAATAAATAGAAAGACAAAAGCCATACCGCAATGGTGGTTAATCCTGCCAGCCCTATTCCTAGAAGCTTGCCCATCATCAATTCACCGGCAGTCACCGATGCCAAAAGCACTTCGATAATGCGATTGGATTTTTCCTCGATGGTGTTTGATAACAGATACTGGACATTTTGCATGAGTGATATGAACATCAAATAGACAAAACCGATCGGCGCAAACTGGCGGAATGTATCCGCCATGCTAACTGCCTCTTCACCTAATGCCGCGGAAGGATCTAGCTGGTTGAGTGGCATTCGGGTTCGTTGAACATTTCGCACCAACTCTGTGTTGAGCTCTAGCTTCTCGTATTCCTGTTTACGAATTTCAGCATTGATACTGTTAGCTATAGCTTCGGGCAGTCTTGAATCGGTAAGGTTACTGGCCCAATACTGGATACCCGCACTAGGGTTGGGTGCTTGGGGTGTTGCGCCAGGCCGATTAATGAACTCGTCAACGTTTTTGGGGATCAGAATGAGCGCAAACAAGGGGCCTGAATTGTCATCAGAGCCGATTGATTTTTGCCCTGTCAAATAGGGACGCAAAGCTTTTACGATATCAGCGGGTGGCGCCGATATGTCGACTTCGTCAGGTAGGTCTGCAAGAAAGAACTGGTTTTCAGGTTGCTCGAACGCAGGCGAATTCGGTTTAAGGTAAGGGGTCGCCATGACAAGCGCAAAGTCTAACCCGCCATTGCTGAGCCAGTCATCTAACGCGGCGACTTGGTTAGCATCAACATCATCTACAAGTTTATCTGCAGCGGTGGATGCATTTGCAGCGGTAAGTTCAAAATCATTCTCAATGCGGTTATCCAGCAGGTACTGAACAAATGTTTGCAGTACCCTTCTTTGGTGATTGCGCTCGATAGCCACATCTACTGCCTGCTCATATTTTCCTGACTGATCAATGAGTAAGTAATAACGCGTGGGGGTAGCATCGCTGAGCACTGACTGTAAGAAATAAATACCAATGAATATTACGGGGAATATTAAGATGGTAATCCAAAAGCCTTTGGTGCGGACATTCTCTAGGTATTCCCTAGACGCTATCAGCCATATCATTCTCATCTGAACTGATGCTCCCTTGCGTCGTCGCCAACCAAGTGGACAAAAACATCATGCAGGCTGGGTTCGGTAAATTCAAACCGGCTAAGCCCGAGATTTTTTTCAGCACAGAATCGTAATATCTCTTGTGGGTCAAAAGAATCAGAAATACCGAGCTGCCATTCGTCGGAAAAATCACTATCAGTTCCGCTAATGCTAGCGATTCCTGGCAATTGTCTAAGCAGATTGATATCGTTTTTTGTTGCCACAATCACGCGCCTTGATACGGTTGCCTTTGCTTCTTTAATCGTGCCATCAAAAACTTTTTTACCTTTGGTTATAAGCAAAATGTGATCGCATAAACGCTCGGCATGCTGCATAACATGCGTGGAAAAAATAACAGTCTGTCCGTTGCTTGCCATGTCGTTAATCAATTCTTCAAGAACCGACTGATTGATGGGGTCCAGTCCGGAAAACGGCTCATCTAAAATGACCAGCTCAGGTTCGTGGGCGACTGCTGACAAAACCTGTACCTTTTGCCCCATTCCCTTAGAGAGCGCCTCGACTTTTGACTCGGCGAAATCCTTCAGCCCATATTTTTCTAATAAGCTAAATGCTCGATCCCTAGCCTGTTTTTTTTGCATACCTTTCAGCATGGCAAAATATTGAATAACGGCCCAGACTTTCATTTTCTTATAGAGGCCTTTCTCTTCGGGCAGATAACCAATGCGGTTGCGGACATCCAATGCGGAAGGACTGCCGAGAATTGAAATAGTGCCGCTGGTGGGCTTAACAATTTCAAGGATCATGCGAATAGTGGTGGTCTTGCCAGCACCATTAGGGCCTAGGAATCCATAAATAGAACCCTTCGGTATATTCAAACTAATACCATCAACAGCAGTAAAATCGCCATAGGTTTTTACTACGTTCTCAAGTTTAAGAACTGAATCTGGCATAAAGGGCTTCGTTGGCTGAGTTGGTTACAGATAGAGTATGTCAGAAAGCTCACTCGCTTAGGAAGTGTTTGCTAAAGAGAACATTCAGAAGAATATTTAGAGACAAGATAATTGCAACAGTCAGGCGAACATGTAACGAAGCAGAGATCGCATAAAGCGCGCGGCTAGCTTGTTTCAGTGGCTTGGTGAATGCCTGCGCTGGCTCTGTGCAAGCACTCGCTCAAAAGTGACGCCACAGTAAATAGAGGATTAACGCAGGGTAGGCACAGACTTTTAATCTGCACTGTACCCTGTCTGTTGTTACTGAGAGTCCAGGTAGTTGTCTATTTCTTCAGCCACTAAGCGGCCCTCGTCAATGGCTCTAACCACTAAGGATTGGCCCCTGCGGCAGTCTCCAGCGGCAAATACTTTGGCTGTAGAGGTTTGGAATTTTTTATATTCTGCTTTGTAGTTCGAGCGACCATCCAATTCTAATTCCAAAGCTTCACTGACGTAATGCTCAGGGCCTAAAAATCCCATCGACAGAAGAATAAGGTCAGCTTCCCAGAACTTAACGCTGCCAGGGACTTCTTTAAAGTTTTGGTCTACCTCGACCGTATTGATGCCAAGTAGTCCGCCGTCTTCGTCTCTAACAAACTCTTTGCCCGATACTGAATAAGCTCGCGGATCGCGGCCAAATTTCTTTGCGGCTTCTTCGTGACCATAGCCGATTCTGTGAATTTTGGGCCATAACGGCCAAGGGTTATCGTCTGCGCGATCAACCGGTGGTTTTGGCATGATTTCAAAATTAACCAGGGACTCGCAGCCGTGTCGAAGTGATGTTCCGATGCAGTCGGTTCCCGTATCACCCCCGCCGATGACGATGACCTTTTTGCCCTTGGCAGAGAGGTACTCGCCGTTGTTTAATTGAGAGTCGAGCAGGCTTTTGGTGTTGCGCCAGAGAAAATCCATCGCAAAGTGAACGCCGTCACCCGTGCGGTTGGGTATGTTTAGATCTCGTGGAGTGGTGGCGCCTGTTGCTAACAGCAGGGCGTCAGTTTGCTCCAACAAATCACTCACTAATATTCCCTTTTCGCCGGTCCCGCCAATATCGGCATTGACCACAAATTTGACGCCTTCTTCTTTAAGTAAATCAACTCGTCGATCGACAACGTTTTTCTCAAGCTTCATGTTGGGAATGCCGTACATCAACAAGCCGCCAATTCGGTCATCTCTTTCATACACGGTGACATCATGGCCAGATAGGTTTAGCTGAGCCGCGGCTGCTAAACCGGCAGGGCCAGATCCCACCACAGCAACTTTTTTCCCTGTGCGGTGCAGCGGCGGATTCGCGACCACCCAGCCCTCTTCAAAGCCTTTGTCAACAATCGCGCATTCTATGTTTTTAATGGCGACTGGAGACTCATTAATACCGAGCACACACGATCCCTCGCAGGGGGCCGGGCAAACTCTTCCAGTAAACTCCGGAAAGTTGTTGGTCTTATGTAATCTCTCTAAAGCTTCCTTCCAGCGGTTGTTATAAACCAAATCATTCCATTCGGGAATTAGGTTATAAACCGGGCAGCCTTGTTCTGACTGGCAAAATGGAACGCCGCAGTCCATACATCTGGCACCTTGATCGGCCAGGTGTTCTTCATCGTGGTCCGTATAAATCTCTTTAAAGTCTATGATTCGCTGAGTTGCATCACGATAGGGTGCAGTTTCACGCTCAAATTCCTTAAATCCAGTCGGCTTTCCCATTTCTATCCCTAATTCTTTTTATCAATAAACGAGCACTCAACCATCAGGCTGCGGAAACTGCTGCTGCTCGCTCTTCAAGTACGCGTTTGTAATCTGTTGGCATCACTTTCACAAACTGCCGAAGTGACTGCTCCCAATTTTCCAAAATAGATTTCGCTACCGGTGACTCGGTATAGTCGGCATGATTCTGAATTAATGCTTTAAGTTCTAGGATGTCGCTCGCCGCAGTGACGCTGTCCAGATCATAGGTTTCCATATTGCACTGTGGTGGTAATGCATTTTCTGGATCCCATATGTAGGCTATGCCGCCGCTCATTCCTGCACCAAAATTGCGCCCAGTCTTACCAAGAACAACGACACGACCACCGGTCATGTACTCGCAGCCGTGGTCACCAATTCCTTCAATCACCGCTGATGCGCCGCTGTTTCTAACAGCAAATCTTTCCGCGCCGATGCCGCGAAAATAAGCTTCTCCGCTGGTGGCTCCATAAAGATTTACATTGCCGGCTATGACATTCTCTTCAGCTTTAAAAGTACTTTCCTTTGGTGGGTAAATAATAATTTTTCCACCAGAAAGGCCTTTGCCAACAAAGTCATTGGCATCGCCCTCAACTGTGAGAGTGATCCCCTTGGCTAACCATGCGCCTAGGCTTTGCCCTGCTGAGCCATTGAGCTTTATATTAATCGTGTCATCAGGAAGCATATCCGCCTTCCAGCGTTTAGCGACCTCATTGGAAAGCATCGTTCCAACGACGCGATTAATATTGATAATTTCGTGCTCAATATAGACCTTTTCACCAGTCTCTAAAGCTGGCTTGGCAAGTCGAATAAGCTCGTTGTCCAAGGCTTTTTCTAGGCCATGGTCTTGATCTCGAGTTTTGTAGAATTCAGTCCCTTCATAGATTACTTTTGCAGGTTCGAGCATAGGGCTTAGGTCCAGGCCTCCTGCTTTCCAATGATTAATGGCATCGTCAGTTTTCAGAAGGTCAACTCGACCAACCATCTCATTGACGGTGCGAACCCCTAGTTCGGCCATGATTCCTCTTAAGTCTTCTGCAACCATCCAAAGATAATTCACGATGTGTTCGGGCTTGCCTTTGAACTTTTTACGCAGTTCTGGGTCCTGTGTGGCGATTCCAACAGGGCAGGTATTCAAATGACACTTACGCATCATGATGCATCCGAGCGTAACGAGTGGCGCTGTGGCGAAACCAAATTCTTCAGCACCAAGCAAGGCCGCAACAGCGATATCACGCCCTGTTTTCAATTGCCCATCGGTTTGAAGTACAACCCGTGAACGCAAATTATTCATCACCAGGGTCTGGTGTGTTTCTGCGACTCCCAACTCCCAGGGTAGGCCTGCGTGTTTAATAGAGGTGAGTGGTGATGCACCAGTGCCGCCATCATGGCCGGCTATGACTAGGTGCTCTGCCTTTGCTTTAGTAACACCTGCGGCAACTGTTCCCACGCCTATCTCTGACACCAGCTTCACGCTAATGCGAGCCTCACGATTTGCATTCTTAAGGTCGTGAATCAGTTGAGCGATATCTTCAATAGAGTAAATATCATGATGCGGCGGTGGACTAATCAGTCCTACTCCAGGGGTGGAGTGACGAATACGTGCAATATTATCGTCAACTTTACCGCCGGGTAGTTCGCCGCCTTCTCCGGGCTTAGCGCCCTGAGAAATCTTAATCTGCAGTTCATCGGCATTGGTCAGATACCAAGCGGTTACGCCAAACCTGCCGGACGCTACCTGCTTAATTGCCGAACGCTTTGAATCACCGTTCTCCAATGTTTTAAATCGAGCAGGGTCTTCGCCACCTTCTCCAGTATTGGACTTCCCGCCCATCCTGTTCATAGCAATAGCCAGCGATTCATGGCTTTCCTGAGAGATAGAGCCGAAACTCATTGCGCCGGTAGCAAACCGTTTTACGATTTCGCTTGCCGATTCAACTTCATCTATACTGATAGGATCGTTTACGGTTTTATCAAATTTCAGCAACCCGCGGAATGTGCAGCGGCGGGTGCTGTCGTCATTTGAATGTTTCGCAAACGCCGCATAAGCTTCAGGGCTGTTGGTTCTTGCGGCTATCTGTAAGCTGGAAATAGTATTCGGATTCCACATGTGGGAATCGCCACCGGAACGCCAATGGAAATCACCAGGGTTAGCCAGCACAGAAACTCTATCGCTGTCTTTCTCAGGGAAACCTATACGGTGTCTGCGTTTTGATTCTTCAATTAAAACGTCGAAGTTAACGCCTTGGACACGGCTTGCTGTGCCCACAAAGCAGGCTTTAATAATTTCGTCGGCGAGCCCAACGGCTTCAAATATCTGAGCGCCCTTGTAAGACATTAAAGTTGAGATGCCCATCTTAGCCATCACTTTTAGCATGCCTTTCTTAACACCTTTCTTATAAGCTGCGACAATACTGTCTTCGGTCTTATAAGCACCGCCTAACAAGCCTTCTTGATTCGCTTTCCATAATGCTTCAAACGCTAGATAAGGGTTTATGGCATCAGCGCCATAGCCTGTAAGCAAGCAGTGATGGTGGACTTCTCTGGCTTCACCCGTTTCCAAAATTATGCCGATTTGAGTGCGCTGATGACTGCCGATAAGATGATGATGAACGGCACCACAAGCAATCAATGTACTCAACGGAATGCGCTTGGCAGAGGTCGCTCGGTCAGAAAGGATGACAAAGGAAAAACCGTCTTCAATGGCTTCATCGGCCTCGATGCAAATTCTCTCTATCGCCTGACGATAGCCATCTGCTTCATCGGCATCGAAAGTGGTATCGATCAGTTTAGATTTCATGCCTTTGAAATCCATGGCTTTTATATCGGTCAGCTGCCCATTAGAAAGTATGGGGTGTTCGAGGCTTAAGCGTCGCGCCTGCTCTGGAAGCGTTGTGAGCAGATTGCCTTCTGGTCCGATAAAGCATTCCAGCGACATCACCACTTCTTCGCGTATGGAGTCGATGGCAGGGTTTGTGACTTGTGCGAATAGTTGTTTGAAATAGTCGTAGATCATGCGTGGCTTGTCAGACAAGCAGGCGAGTGCAGAATCGTTGCCCATGGAGCCAAGAGGGTCACGTGCCTCAGTAACCAGAGGAATTAGCATGAAATGCATGGTTTCAATTGTGTAGCCGAACGCTTGCATTCGCTGCAATGTGTTTTCGCTGTCAAGACTTTGATCGGCTCTGCCGCTGCTGACGTTAGCCAAGGTCACTTTCTGATCTCGAAGCCATTCGCCATAAGGTCGCTTGCTTGCAATGCCAAGCTTAAGTTCTTCGTCTGGGATTAATCGACCTGCTTCAAAATCTAGCAGGAACATTTTCCCTGGTTCAAGTCGGCCTTTGTGCTTCACATTTGCAGGGTCCACATGTATGACACCAACTTCCGAAGCCATAATGACGTGATCATCGTGAGTAAGATAATAGCGGCTAGGGCGCAATCCGTTTCTATCCAAGACGGCACCAATATAATTACCGTCAGAAAACACGATAGAAGCGGGACCATCCCAAGGTTCCATCAATGCAGAGTGGTATTCGTAAAAATCTTTCTTGGATTGCGCCATATTAGCGTCTGACTGCCATGCCTCTGGAATCATCATCATTACGGATTCTTGTAATGAACGCCCAGAGAGCAGCATAAATTCAAGCACAGCATCGAAGCTTCCGGAGTCTGAACAATCGCTTTCGATAACGGGGAAGATTGAGGAGAGCTTGTCACCAAATGCGTCAGTGCTTGCCTTGCCTTCCCTAGCAACCATGGAATTTACGTTGCCACGCAGAGTATTGATCTCGCCATTGTGGCTCATAAACCGGTTTGGCTGGGCACGGTCCCACGACGGGAAAGTATTGGTGCTAAAGCGTGAATGCACCATGGCCAAATGAGTTTCAAAATTGGTGTTGGTCAGGTCTGTATAAAAAGGAAACAACTGGCCGGGTGTTAACATGCCTTTATAGACGATAACCTTTGTTGAAAGACTACATGCATAGACTTGCTTCGCTTCGGTCAAGGAATCATCGTTACGCAAAAGGTGAGTAAAACGTTTTCTTATAACGTAAAGAACCCGTTCAAAGGCCTCTTGTTCGAGTCCGTTGGTTGCGCCGATGAATAGTTGGTCTATGTGCGGTTGTGCCATAAGCGCTGCAGGGCCTACATCGGCTCCTATCGCATCCAAAGGGACCTCGCGCCACCCGATAAGCTGTTGTCCTTCTTCTGCAATAATTTTGTTTATCGCTTGGCGACAAATTTCTCTTTCACTGACGATTTGCGGCAGAAATATATTTCCAACGGCGTAGGCCCCTGGCGCCGGCAATGTTACATCTAACTGTTCAGCGGCAACTTTCGCAAAGAAGCTATGAGGCAACGCCATTAAAATGCCTGCTCCGTCGCCAGTATTGGCTTCAAAGCCGCAGCCGCCACGATGGTCCATCCGCGAATTAAGATGGTAGGCGTCCAGCATTATCTGCTGGCTCGGTTTCCCTTTAATATGGGCAACAAATCCAACGCCGCACGAGTCTTTCTCAAAAGCGGGGTCGTAAAGTCCTGTCTTCTCAGGGTAGCCAAATCGAAGAGATAGCTTGTTTGCGTCACTCATAGGTTCGTTGTTCTCTTTGTTTGTCGCCATTCAATCCACTTTTTTGCTCCGTTACTCCTCTCCCGATGACGGCTTTTTGCCTCTCGGTATTAGGTTAAGTAAGCTGTAATGTCTTGCTAGGGCTAAGCGATAGCTAATACCCCTTTCCAACTAAAGCCTTCATGGATATGTTTATCACTTCAAAAGGGGTCGATAAAAATAACACCACGACAGAATATGTCAAGGTAGTTGCGCCTTTCCGCAGATTCTTCGGTTAGCTAACTCCCTGTTTTAACGTCGATTATCTGTGGCTTAGACTTAACAAACTGACAATATATTAACAAAATGTTTTTTACCTAGGACATTAATAGGACTTCGCTCATAAACTTTTACGCTCGGTGACTTTTATTTGGCCTTTGAGAAACCGAACAGGATTGTTGTCAAATGACTTTTGCGGGGCAGAAAACGGCCTTCTAAATCTAAGTGATAATCAATCCCATTTAGATTGGCGCGGCTGAAGTCAGATAACTCGTGAAACGACACGGTGACGGGCTATACGGGGATTTGGCCAGCTTGCTAAACGCGGTCAGGTGATTTAATCTGATGGCTCTATTTGGAGTGCTAGACGACTTGTGAACTGTCATCAAAGAACAGTCCGATCTTGTAGTCAGGCAAATTTTTTTCCCTATTAATGGAGGCGAGTGATCCCGTGAACTCAAAACTTTCCCGTAGACGCTTTATCAAAGGGGTGATTGCCTCTGGCGCAGCGGCCACCTCGACAGGCCTGTGGTATTCCGCCAATGGCCAAACCCGTCCAGCTGGCGCTGTAGAGCGCATGATTCGAATCAATGTCAACGGTCAACTGCGCAACGTAGACGTTGCACCGCAAGAGACCCTGGCCTCGACGCTCCGTTACAAGCTAGGCCTAACAGGCACAAAGCTGGGTTGTAACCGCGGTGAATGCGGCGCATGCACAGTGTTGGTAGACGACATACCTACTTATGCCTGCTCAGTACTGACACATTCAATGAAATCCAAATCAATAGAGACTGTCGAAGGGCTAGAAGCACCGAATGGTGATCTACATCCTGTGCAGCAAGCATTCGTTGAAGAGCTTTCTCCTCAGTGCGGTTATTGCACGCCGGGACAAATAATGGCGGCTGTCGGTCTGCTTCGCACAAACTCTAACCCTACTCGAGAAGAAGCGCGTCAAGGCTTGGCAGGTAATCTCTGCCGCTGCGGTTCTTATGACTCTTATCTAGACGGCGTAATGCGCGCTGCACAAATAGGATAAAAATCATGGCTTATATGCATATTGGTAAAGATTTTGTTCCACCAGATGTGCCTGGTAAGGTCACTGGAAAAATTAAGTACGCAGAAGACTACACCCGGGAAGGTATGGTTTATGCTCGGCTTCTAACGAGTCCCTTGCCTCATGCTCGCGTTGTAAATATCGACGCCACTGAAGCTTTAGCAATGGAAGGTGTATTCGGCATTCTAACTGCCGATGACGTTTATCCTGATGGCGAGAGCAACAGCACTGGCCTGAAAATTCTGACCAACCAGCCTACTATCTTAGGTGAGCCTATCTTGGCTTTGGCAGCAATAGACGAGAAAACTGCTGAAACAGCTATCGGAAAAATATCAGTAACTTTCGAGCGCCTACCTTTTGTTTTGGATCCGCTGGACAGTTTAGCCGAAGGCGGCTCTGACGCTTACGATGGCGGTAATACTTTTGTATTTCGCGAAGGCTTTAAATCAGAAAAATGGACACAAGATCAGGTGGCAAGTTTTCGCGCAGGCAACGAGCCTACCGCTGAGCCTCAACAAACAGTCGCCTATGGCGATCTTGAAGCTGCTTTTGGTGAGTCTGCATATATATATGAAAGCACATTTACAACGGCCGGCTACCCCCATCAATCCATGGAGCCTCGCAGCGCTATGGCCTACTGGGAAGATGGCAAACTTTACCTCCACGGAACATCACAAAGTTTGACCGGCCTTGCCAATGACATGGCAGGTATTGTGGGTGTTCCTAAAGAAGACTTTGTCTTCATTAACGTGGCGACTGGCGGCGGTTTTGGTCAGCGCGCCCGAGCCAACAGCATTCCAAGCATGGCAATCCCAGCTAAATTATCTCAGAAGATAAATCGGCCTGTGATGATGCGTATTACTCGTGAAGAAGAATTCACAATCGGCGGCGCGCGCCAGGGCTTCCAAGGCTGGGTCAAAGTAGGATTCAAAGCTGACGGAACAATGGCTGGTTGCGATTTATACATCGTTTCCGATAACGGCGGTAAAGGCGGTGGTGCCGATGCTTACTCAGCAGCGGACTGTATCAGTGTTCTCTATCAAACCGACGCAGTAAGGTTCCGTGGCACGTCTATTGGCAGTAACACCGGGCATCGTGGCGCTCAGCGTGGGCCTGGACAAAATCAGATCGCCCCGATCATCTCGCCAATTTTAGATAAGGCAGCAGATGAGCTTGGCATAGATCGTTTAGAATTACGTAAATTGAACGCAGCACAAACCGGTGATGTTGGCGGCCCTCGCCGCATACCATTTACCAGTGCCTATATGCCAGAAGCCTTAACTATGGCAGCTGATAGATTTAACTGGGCAGATCGTCAATCACGTCGTCGCCAGCGTAATGGCAGCAAAGTGATCGGACTTGGCATAGGTCAGGGCTATCACAATGCTGGCCGAAGCGGCATGGATGGCATCGTAATGATGGGCGTTGACGGTAGACTGAGAATTCACAACGGCGTTGGTAACCTAGGTACATATTCTTATGCATCTACGTCACGAGCGGCAGCCGAAGCGCTTAAAATGCCTTGGGAAAGCTGTGATGTGATTAATGGTCGCACCGACAACAATCTTCCAATTACTTCACCGCAAGATGGCAGTAACTCTACATTTACAAATACTCGTACAATGTGGGGTGCCGCTCAAGATATGCTGGCGAAGATGAAAGAAATCGCAGCCACTGATTTAGGTGGCGAAGCCGCAGATTATGATGTGTCCGATGAGCGGGTGCATCAGATTGCAGACGCTACTGTAGGCATGACTTATGCGCAGGTTGCTCAGCGAGCAATGGAGCTAGGCGGCAAATACACTGGTGAGGCAGAGCTTCCAGAAGAGCTGCATGAGTTCACAGCTATATCGGTTTCCCGCTTAGCAGGGAGCGGATTCATGGGTGTTTTCCATGACAGTAATCATGAAGGCAATCCTCCAGGATTTACGGTTACTTGTACTGAAATTGAACTCGATACAGAAACTGGCAAGTATGAAATTCTCGATATGATCAGTATCGGTGAGTGTGGCACGGTTCTTCATCCGCAGGGATTGAAAAACCAATTAGTTGGTGGCGCAGTTTGGGGTATCGGTTTGTCTGGTTATGAAAGACATTTATACGATCCGCAAAATGGCCTACCAGCAAGCACAGGCTATTGGCAGAGTAAGGTCCCTACTTACTTAGATACACCTTCTAAGATTCAAACCGGTTGGGTAGATTTGCCTGATCCAGAGAATCCAGTAGGCGTACGTGGAATTGGCGAACCTGCGATGGGCGCAGTTTCTGCAGCTCTTACAGCCGCTATTTCCGATGCTTTAGACGGTCACATCTTTAATGCCGCGCCAATTACTGCGGACATGATTATAAACCACGTTGCCGGTGTTGACTCAGAAGCAGTCCCACTCGCACAAAACAATTTCAGAGGTTGATATGGTAGCTACTTCATATGACGTAATGCCCGATATTGAGCTTTATCAGCCAACTGATGAAGACAACGCTCTCGCATTAGCAAGTTCGCTTGGCAAAGATGGTTGGTTGCTTGGTGGTGGTCAGGATACTTATGGCTGGTTAAAAGACCGCAATAAGACTCCGACAGCTATGATCGAGTTAACTCAGGTCGATGCATGGAAAGGAATTAAAGAAATTTCAACGGGTGTGGAAATTGGTGCGGTCACTACGTTGACTGATATTGCCAATAACCCACTCATTCAGTCTCGTTATGGACTTTTGGCAAAAGCTGCCAGCATTGTTGCTAGCCCGCAAATCCGAAACGTTGGCACAATCGCTGGCAACTTAGCGCAAGACGCTCGATGCTGGTATTACCGCCGAGGTTTAGATTGTTACCGTGCTGGTGGCAACATTTGTTATGCGGATTCGCCTGAAGGCCTCAACCGCGAGCACGCTATTTTTGGTGCAAGTCGTTGTGTAGCAGTTAGTCCTTCGGACACAGCTCCTGCGTTAGTTGCTTTGAATGCCACAATGGTCATTTCAAGCGAAAGTGGTCAGCGTTTGGTGGATGCAGAGGATTTCTTTGTAGGCCCTGATCGCGACATCGTCAACATGACTATTTTGAATGAAGGCGAGGTTCTAACTGCTATCCGATTACCTTCGGAATGGGCTAATGCTGAATATTATTGGGAAAAAGTTGCTGACAGAAATGTTTGGGACTTCGCCCTGGTAAGTGTTGCGGCAGCTATGAAGATGTCAGGTGACACCATTCAAGAAGCCCGTATTGCATGCGGTGCCGTTGAATGTGTTCCTCGTCGATTAAACGACATTGAAAATGCACTTCGTGGTCAACAGCGTTCAGAAGCATTAGCCGAGCAAGTTGCGGCTATGGCAACTGAAGGTGCTCGACCATTGAACTACAATCATTTTAAAGTGCCACTTATGGCTAATCTTGTTAAAAGAGCCGTCCGAGGATAATCCTCGGGCTTGCCCGCTGCAAGTTAGCTTAATAATAAGAATAGTAGTTATAAAATAATAATTGAGAGGGCAGAAAAGTGGGAGAATTAGTCCGCTATAAACGCGATGTTTGGGGTGAGGAAGTTATCCTCGGTGTGTCTTGGGATCTGCTTTGGGTTGTTGCGGTTGCTGTTCTTGTTTTATTAGCAGCTCATGCAATCATTATGGCTGCTTTGGCCAACAAAAAGATTGAAAAAGCTTCCACGGGTGGCCGTCGTGTCGTTCGTCATGAATCTATCGACAGATTATTCCACTGGGTTATGGCTCTTAGCATTTTTGCACTGATTATTACTGGCGTTGCGCCAATACTCGGTCTTCGATTTGCTTGGTTGAATATCCACTGGATTGCCGGATTATTGCTGACCTTTATTACCATTTTTCATATTATCCGGTCGATGTTCTGGCAGGATTTTAAGTCAATGATTCTTGGCCCTAAAGATTTTGGCGAGCCATTTAACGCAGCACAAATGCCAGGTAAGTATTCTTTTGAGCAAAAAGGTATGCACTGGGCTGTTACTGTTGTTGTGTTAGCCGTTATTGTCACCGGCATGTTGATGTTCTTGCAAATTGACAGTCCTTTTTGGGATCGTACAAACAGCATGCCTGAAGACCAACTGGGTCTAGTGTTTTTGTTACACGGATTATCGACTTTGGCTTTAGTAGCGCTTGCAGCGACTCATATTTATTTCGCCCTGCGACCTGAGAAGCTTTTTTATACTCGCTCGATGGTATCCGGTTGGATGTCAGAAGATGAGGTGAACGCAAACCACGACCCTGAGCTCTGGATACCCAGAGAAGCTGATTAACTAATTGAGTGGTAAGTAGTGATTGAAAAAAATATTGAAGTAATCGAATCCGGTTATGAGTTTTTGTTGGCATTTGCAGCACAAGGTCGGCCCGCTCAAACTGAATCTGGGCCGGGCCCACATGCCCGACCCACCATTTCTGGTATGGCTGAGGCGATGAATAGCTTGGCCGAGTCTTTTAACGGCAGTCAGGTTAGTTTCGAGAAGGTTATCGCAAATGATTGCCGAAATGCCGCTGCTGCATTAGAGTTTATTTTAGCTCAAGAAAAAATCGGATCAGAGATGGTCGACAATCTAAACGCGTCGATTCATGTTCGAGCAGTTCTTACTGATCTGTTTTTGTATAGTGAGGCCATTGCCCCGCTAGATATCAGTGAGCCGGCATCACAGGCTTACGACGCGACCAAAACCTAAGGTTTAAACGACGTTAGATAGAGGTAAGCTAACGAGTTTATCTCGGTCCAAGGCTTTGAATAGTCGAAAAACGGAAAGGAAGCTAACGCCTCCTTTCCGTTTTTCGTATATGCTATTTGTAATTAGAGCCCTCATTACTGAGAATTAAATTAAGATGATTGAATTTCCTCCACGCCTAGACCTCGCGAATCTTCCCACCCCTCTCACCGAGCTGTGCAACTACGCTGGTGGCCCAGCAGATGTTTCAATTTGGATTAAGCACGACGAGCTGACTGGAATGGAAGTGTCGGGTAATAAAATCCGGAAGCTCGAGTTTTCAATTGCCGAAGCCTCTCTGCAAGGCTGTGATACTTTGATGACCTGTGGTGGTATTCAGTCAAATCATTGCCGCGCAACTGCTGTTATTGGTGCTCGCTTAGGCCTTAAAGTGCATTTGATATTACGGGGTGAAAAGCCTGAAGTGCCAGATGGTAATCTTTTGATGGGCTACTTAAGTGGTGCGACCATTACCTACCTTAGCCAGGCCCAGTGGAGCTTTCATGAGCAGAAGGCAGCCGAGCTTAGAGCCGAATACTTAAGGATGGGTAGCAAAGCCTTTTTCATTCCTGTGGGTGCTAGCGATGAAATTGGCCTGTGGGGATATATCGCCGCTGCCGCGGAACTTAAGCAAGACTTTGAAGATTTGTCGATAGACCCTGAATATATTGTTTGCGCCACTGGCTCTGGAGGCACTCAGGGCGGACTTTTAGTTGGTGGGAAGTTGTTTGATATGAATGCCAAATGTGTGGCCTTTAACGTAAGTGATGACGCTGACTACTTTGATCGAAAAATAAAAGAAGACGTGACGTTATGGAAGCAGCGGTATGAGATAGATTTCGACCTGAACAGTATTGATATTCAGACCGCCGAAGGTTACCTCGGTCCAGGATATGGCAAAGCCGACCCCTGTGTTTTTGATACTATTGCTGAACTCGCTCGAGCTGATGGCATTTTTCTAGACCCAGTCTATACAGGTAAAGCCTTTCATGGCATGGTGAGTGAGTTAAACAAAGGCGAGAAAGGCGCGTTTCCTGGTGTTAAAAACATTGTTTTTGTCCACACCGGCGGCCTGTTTGGTGTCTTTCCACAACAGCAAAATTTTTCGTTTGATTAAAGCCGGTCAATTCTTCTGCTGAAATTTATGAAAATTTTATAACGGATTTTGGATTATGATTTTTAACATTGAACTTAACTTGCCAACTACAAAGTTAAACAGAAAACCGGTAGTACCCGCCACAATAGTTTCCGCTCTGGTTTTGAGTGCTTGCCTTATTTCAGGATCTGCTAAGGCCCAAGAGGCAGATGGCTACTCTGGTGCATCGCCTTCCTACAGTGAACCGGTAATCCCAGAAATTTGGGACACGCAATATGAATCAGAGCTTTTGCCCACCACTAAACAGCTCATTACAACGGGTTTACGGTCGGGTGAGGGCTATTTCAGCGCTGACGGTTCTCAGTTAATCTTCCAAAGTGAAGTTCCGGGTGATAACCCATTCTACCAAATATATGTGAGGGACCTAGCGAGCGGCATAACTAATCAGGTCTCGCCCGGAATAGGTCTGACTACTTGCAGCTGGATACACCCTACTGACGCAAAGGTTATGTTTTCGTCTACTCATGAAGACCCAGATGCTTATGCAAAACAGGCTGAGGAAATAGCAATCAGGAAAAGCGGGGTCGAAAGACCCTACGGATGGGATTACGATACTGCGTATGATATTTACCAAGCTAACTCAGACGGTAGCAATATCATCAATCTGACCAAAAGTTTGGGCTATGACGCCGAAGGATCTTACTCAACCGATGGCAGCAAGATTCTTTTTGCATCGAACCGTGATGCCTACAGTCGTACCCTCAGTATTGCTGAGAATAAATTGCTGGAGGACGATAGCGCGTATTTTATGGATCTCTACGTGATGGACGCTGATGGAGGCAATGTTGAGCAACTTACCTTTTCACCAGGTTATGACGGGGGTCCATTCTTTAGCCCCGACAACAAGAAGGTATTATGGCGCCGTTTTAATCCTGACGGCAATAGTGCGGAAATCTGGACAATGGACATAGATGGCAGCAATCAGCGCCAACTTACCGCGGATGCCATGGTGGCTTGGGGACCTTATTTTCATCCATCGGGTGATTACATTATCTATTCGAGCAATGTCTTGGGTCATGCAAACTTTGAACTTTTTATGATTGATCCGGAAGGTCTTAAAGAACCAGTGCGTGTCACTAATACCGAAGGTACAGATATTTTGCCTGTTTTTTCGCCGGATGGGTTGAACCTTGCGTGGAGCACAACGCGCACCCTTGGTGGCGCTTCACAGATTCATATGAGCCAGTGGAACCACGAGCGTGCCCTTGAGCTATTGGGTCTACATTAGCAGGTTTATAAAGCAGGTTGTGTCGATGTTAAAAATGGCAGATATTTCCAAGGTTACAGCGTTCGCTTTATCGCTGTGTTTGAGTGGGCTTGCTAGTAGCCAAGCTGTTAAACAAATCACTATCGATAAACCTCTGGGGCTTTCGCCGTCAGGGGTATTAGTAGCGACACCCACAACAACATCTTCAGCAATATCAGCAGTACAGATGGAGCCAATTCACCACAGTTTGCGGGTAGCTTTGGACCCGTTTAATCAATCGCTTATTGTCGAAGACACGATAACCTTCCCAGACACCACTAATCTTGCAGATATTAAGTTCAGTCTGAATGAAAACCTCGCCATCACCAACAGTTCGGGCACTCTTAGCCAGTTGCCAGCCTCAACGTCCTTACGTGGTATCGGTATCAACAATACTGGTTCGCAATCTGCTGATTTTAAAAGTTATTCTTTGCGCTTGACTCGCAGCTCAAGAAATCAGGTGTCACTAATTTATTCTGGATCCGTTTACGATCTGGCTGAACAAGAAAGTGCGGAATATGCACAAAGCTTCGCAGACACATCCGGGATCATAGGTGAGCAGGGCGTCTACTTGAATAAGGGTAGCCTGTGGATTCCAGATTTTGGCGCTGAACTTGTTACTTTTGATCTTCAAGTTGAGTTTGAAGGCCAAGCTGCTTCTTGGACAGCAGTTAGTCAAGGAGATCGCAGTGGCGCAAATGGATGGCGCAGCAACGACCCTATGGAAGAGGTCTATCTTATTGCCGCGGACTTTACCGAATACGCAACTGAGTATAACGACATAGATGTATTGGCCTATCTTAGAACGCCAGATAAAAACTTAGCAACGAAATATTTGGATGCCACCGAGCGGTATCTTGCATTGTATGAGCCTTTGTTGGGTGACTACCCTTATGGCAAGTTTGCGCTGATAGAGAACTTTTGGGAAACCGGTTATGGCATGCCATCTTTCACCTTGCTGGGAGAACAAGTTATTCGATTTCCTTTTATTCTCGAATCGTCTTATCCCCATGAAATTCTTCACAACTGGTGGGGTAATGGGGTCTACCCCGACTATGAAAGCGGCAATTGGAGTGAAGGTTTAACAGCCTATCTTGCAGATCATTTATTTCGCGAGATGGATGGTGCCGGGTCTGAGTACCGAAAAGAAATGCTTGCTCGTTACAAAAATTATGTTGCCGAAGATGATGATTTTGCTCTGTCCAGGTTCACCTCGCGTAATTCTGCTGCAAGTCAAGCTGTCGGCTACGGCAAGACGCTAATGCTTTGGCATATGCTCAGGATAGAAATCGGAGATGAACTTTTCTTGACAGGTTTGCGAAAGCTTTTTCAGGACTTCAAATTCAGGCGTGCTTCGTTCTCTGATATTGCTGTGCTGTTTACAGAAGTTGCAGGCACTGATCTGACAGCTTTTTTTGAGCAATGGGTAACTAGAATAGGAGCGCCTTCGCTTTCGTTCTCTGTTACTGAGGACGGCGATAATCAAGCTCGTATCATGTTCGCTCAAATTCAACCGGAAGCCCCTTATGACATAACGGTGCCGGTCGCATTGTATTATCAGGATGAAGCGTACCCCGAGATTTACAATATTTCGCTAAGTCAAAAGATTGATGGAGTGATTGCTGACAACTATGACCAACTTGAAGGAATATTAGTCGACCCGTATTTCGATGTTTTCAGAAGTCTAGCTAGGGAAGAGACACCTGCCACCATTGGAGAACTTTTTGGTGCCAATGAGATAACCTTCATTTTGCCTCAGTCCAATCGTCAGTATTGGAGGCAATTGGCAGAGTCTTTTGCTGAAGGCGTGGATGCGGACATTGTTGTCGATAATGAAATTATATCCTTGCCCGGCGATCGCTCAGTGTGGGTGCTGGGTAAAGACAACCGGTTCGCAGCTGATTTCTCTAACCAGATAGGTGATTTTGATTCAGATATTGGAACCGCTTCGGTCAATATTGCTGGGCGTGAGATTGAGTTGTTTGATCGAAGCACGGTATTGGTCGCGCGCCACCCAAGCAATTCTGATTTGGCTTTGGGCTGGATTGGGATTGACGACATGATAGCCATCCCTGGGATGATCGAAAAACTACCCCACTATGGCAAGTACTCATATCTCAGTTTTCTTGGGGAAGAGCCAACTAACGATGTTAAAGGCGTGTGGTCAAGCAAGGCGTCGCCGATGCGATGGTTGAAACCTGGACTCCAAAGGGATATTAATTGGGAGCAACTGCCAACTACGCCTGCGCTGGCTACTTTGCCGGCGAAGTATTTGCCTGATCAGCTGCTCGGCCATGTCACTGAGTTAACCGGTGTTGAGATGGCCGGTCGCAGTCTGGGTTCAAAAGGCATAGAGGCCGCCGCAGCTTATATTGCTGGTCAATTTCGAGCGGCGGGCATTGCACCACTTTCCAGAGGATACTTCCAAAATTGGACCCAGCAGCTTGAAATTGAAGGTATCGGCGAGAGTGACAGCGTTAATGAAAGCGCTTATAAAAGGCCAGTCCGATTATCAAACATATTCGGTGTACTCAAAGGCAGCAATCCGGACTTGAATGGCAAACCTGTTGTCGTTGGCGCTCACTTCGATCATTTAGGCGTCGATAGCGTTACCGGTGAGGTATATCCCGGTGCCGACGATAACGCGTCAGGTGTAGCTATAATGTTAGAAGTGGCCGCTAAACTAGTGTCTTCTTTTGCGCCTCAAAGGCCTGTTATTTTTGTCGCCTTTACCGGCGAAGAGAGTGGCCTGCTTGGCTCTAAATATTTCGTAGAAAACTTACCGAGCATGTTTAACAAAGACGAGATTTTTGCGATGGTCAACCTTGACTCAGTTGGCAGGCTAAATGGTAGAGAGTTGCAGGTGTTCGGAACAGGCAGTGCTTATGAATTCCCCTTCATGGCGCAAGGCATAGGATTTACCACTGGCTTACAATCGACGTTTCCCCAGCAAACCATAGCAAGTAGCGATCATATAAGCTTTCTTAATGAAGGGGTTCCTGGGATTCACCTGTTTGGCGGCGTGACTGAAGATTATCATCGCCCCAGTGATACTGCTGATAAGCTAGACCTTGACGGTATGTCCGATATCGCATTGTGGCTGGAAGAGGCTATTGTCTATTTGGCAGACAATACTGATCCTCTTCGTGTCACTTTAGCTGGGGCAAGTGTTCCTGTCCAAGCATCCGCTGGAGATCGCGATGCCAGCCTCGGGACGGTGCCAGATTTCTCCTATGCCGGTGAGGGTGTAAGAATTTCAGCGGTAAGCCCCGGCGGCGCGGCGGCCGAATCTGGTCTCGAGGCGGGAGACGTGTTACTTAGCTTTAATGGTGCGGCACTGGCTAGCTTGCAGGTTTACTCGAACCTGATTCGAGAATCAGCAGCAGGAGAAAGCGTGGCTCTAGAAGTTCTTCGTGCAGGGCAAATTATTTCAGTTCAAGTTACGCTTAAAGCACGCTGAACAATAAGCCCGACGCAACAAAAAGAATCGACAGCCTTAGCAGCTTTTTACTGGCTGAGGTTTTAGGACTTGCCCAGTTGTAGTGTTCTTCTTCGATAAAAAGGCAGTTCTGGTTTTTTTTGAAAATTTTCACTTCTCTCTCCAGTGACTAAATTTAAGTAAGATCAAGTAAAACCCATCGGGGAGGTTTCGCAATGCAGACACTAGGGCAATGCAGTGAATAAATGTGTCTAAAAAGTGGCAGCTGTCTCTCTAGACTTTTTTGCAACTAATTGTTTCTAATTAAGAAAAAGTAAGCCTTATGGTTTATAGTTTCTAAATAGAAATCTACGTAGGTGCAGGTTCCTGCACCTCATCACCATAAGACGAATACAAGACGCCCAGTTTGGCGAAGAGGTTACATGTTCAACCAATTACGGCGTAATTTGCTTTGCTGTATTACAATTTTTCTCTCGGTTTCAGCATTTCCACAGTCCAATCTTCCTCAGCTTATTCAGATCGATCATGCGGCGGCGAACATTACCTTAGATGGATTTATTAATGAATCTGTTTGGGACGATCTTCCTATCGTCGATGGAATGAAAGTCATTGTTCCCGATACGCTAGAAGACGCACCTTACGACACACATATCCGTTTCTTTTATACCGAGCGCGGTATTTATGTTAGCGCCATGAATTTTCAGCCAAAAGATACCCTGATTCCGCGAATGACCTCACGAGATCAATTTCTACCTCGGGACGGTTTCGTCGTTACCATAGACGCATCCGGTGAAGGGTTGTACGGATACTTTCTTCGGTTAAATTTGGGTGGGACTCTCACCGATGCGACAGTGATTGCAGAGCGTCAATTTAACCGTCAATGGAATGGGTCTTGGGACGGGCGCACCCAGGAATTGGAAAACGGCTGGAGTGCCGAGATGTTCATTCCTTGGTCGATGATGGCGCTGCCACAAACAGACGACAGCGTGAACTCAACCCGTAAGATGGGTTTGTATTTTGAGCGGCAAATCGGGCACATGAGCGGCAATCAAATTGCTAACCCCGCACTTCCACGAACGGTGAATGAATACCTCTCCGCTTTCACGAAATATGAATACATGAATATTAGGCCGGCCAAGCAGCTGACGTATTTCCCATTTATTGCCAGCACCTTTGATAGTCTGCGTAATGATTCTGAGATAAAAGTGGGCACTGACATTTTTTGGCGACCTACCACCAACACTCAATTCTCAGCCACACTAAACCCAGATTTTGGCAGCGTCGCCGCTGATGATGTTGTTGTTAATCTATCTGCATTTGAAGTATTTTTTCGTGAGCAACGCCAGTTTTTTTTGGAGGGCCAAGATGTTTTTCTTACCCATCCTCGGAATACCAATCCGGGCGGTCCGGGTGGACCAATCTCTATGCTCAATACTAGGCGTATTGGCAGTGCCCCAGTTTTTGATATTCCTGATGACGTTAATACGGTGGCTACCGATGTCAGCGCACCCAGCGATCTGCTGGGTGCCGCAAAATTCACCGGCCAAAGTGGCAATCTTCGCTATGGGATACTGGCGGCTTCGGAAGCGAATTCGCAGATATTAGGCACCGATCAAAAGGGCAGCACTGTTAAGCTAGAAGCCGACGGAAGAGACTTCCTTGTTGGTCGGCTAATTTATGAAGATACCGGCTCAGGTGGACGACGCAGCATAGGTTGGATGGGTACAAATATTTCTCATTCGAGTACTGATGCAACTGTTAATGGCATAGATGCGCACTATTTTTCTGCGGATAACCGATTGGTTTTTGATGGCCAGTTTTTCCACAGCAATGTTGAAGGTGTGACTGGCACGGGCGGCATGGCAGATTTTCGTTTTCGTCCAGATCGTGGCAAGCAGCATACGCTTCGTGCCACCTACTTTGATGAAACCCTCGATATCAATGACCTTGGATTTCTAACTCGAAACGATCAAATGAATCTTGACTATAATTACAATTTGGTCGAGTCGGACATAGAAAGTCTAAGGAATAGAACGACTACGTATATTATTACTAATCAATGGAACCTCGAGGGGCGTCCGGTTCGTCTCGGCTTATTTTTCAATCAAGACTACAATTTTTTAAACAATGATACTTTTGCCTTTAGTTTGCAACATTTCCCAAAGCGAGCTGATGACAGACTTGGTGGCGGCACAGGCGATTTTAAAATACCTAGTCGCAGTGGCATTAATTTTTCATATAAGACTGATCCGTCAAAGAAAGTGTCGCTTTTTGGAGGAATCGAACTGGGTCAAGAAGCTCTCGGACCGGCTCGCTATAACTACGATGTTGGTATTGAATGGCGCCCAATTGACAGTTTCTCAACCAGTCTACGTACTCGCTATACCGACTCGGAAGCGATCCTAGTTCATAAAGGAGACGGTGCTTACACTTCTTTTGAAGGCCATCAGTGGTCACCAAAATTGGAATTGAATTATTTTATTTCTAACTGGCAACAGCTGCGCCTCAGTGTTCAATGGAACGCTTTAAAGGCTTTCGAAGACAGATTTTGGCAGGTTGACCCCAATAAATTTCGCTCACTAATTCCGGTGGGCAAACCTGGCAGCGAATCAGACGACTTCGTTGTTAGTCGAATGACTTTGCAGGCTCGTTATCGTTGGGAGCTAGCGCCGCTCTCTGATTTATTTCTGGTCTACACCAGAGGCAGCAATTTGCCTAGAGATGAATTTGACACATTTCCAAGTTTACTCGAACAGTCTTTTAATGACCGGGTAGTCGATACCGTGGCCTTCCGGCTTCGCTATCGCTTCGGATCTTAATTTTTAAGGGCATATCAGGGCAAAAGTTTAAATACCCAATTAAGCCGTGTGACTGGCGGTGGCTATTGCTGCTGTTAGTGCTGCGCTACTTCATTTCTAATTGTCATACTGTTGAAAACATGGTTTGCTAGGCTTCAATGCTAGCAAGCCCTATCGCCTATAAAATACTGGGTAAAACAATATTTAAAACAAGGGCTTACTAATATTAGGTTCAACTTACATTGCAGGCAATACCTATGCGAAAAATAAAAATTCTAAGTACTATTCTGATTGTGTTAACACTGGGAGGTCAGGCAATGGCACAAAAATTAGTGATAGCTCACAGAGGCGCGAGTGGGTACTTGCCGGAGCACACCTTAGAAGCTAAAGCTATGGCTTATGCTATGGGCGCCGACTATATCGAGCAGGACGTGGTTATGACTAAAGACGACCAACTCATCGTTCTT
>MDTF01015068.1_pt1 | contig 32057 bp, 31 predicted proteins | sample 811191 | NCBI WGS metagenome assembly MDTF01 (sample SAMN05326649, study PRJNA326480) | marine metagenome | isolation source: seawater | place: Southern Ocean | collected 2011 | reverse complement strand
TTGCTCTGGAGCAGTAATTTTATTTTTCATATATTTTCCTTTTCAGTAAGATTGGTTGCTTACAGATCTGATGATTAATTCTTTTAATTGAAGTTAGAGATCTTTTAAATAGATCCCATATGATACTTTCCATAGAGAGTTAATAAAATGATTCTTCGTTAATGCTCATTATATTTTGCCCAGTATGGATCTGCCTTAATATATTCCTCAACTTTTTCTGCATCTTCAGGAATATCTACAGCAAAAGAATCTACATATGGATATAGAGCAACCCTTTGAGTCAATCCATTATCATATAAACGATTACTATCACAGGCCTCTATTAACTCTAAAGGTGATTCTGGCATATTAGTAAATTGCTTTAGAAAACTCCATCGAAATCCAAAAATTCCATAAATTCTTTTCGCTTCAATATCTAATGACCACTCTTTGCAATATGGTACTGGTGCGCGAGAGGTATAAAGAATATCACCCTTGATATTATGAATAATTTTAAGTGTATTTGGATCATGAAATTGCTCTTCATCAATAATAGGCATAGATAGAACTACACCATTTACATCTATACTATCAATCATTGGCTTTACTGTTGCAGTAATCATATCTGGCCTCATCATTGGCTCATCACCTTGCACATTTAACACAATATCGTCTTCATTTACTTCAAAGTCACTATTCTCAATCGCTTCTGCAACCCGATCCAATGCTCTCTCATGTTTATCTGATGTCATTATGCAAGGTATATTTTTAGAATCAGCAAAATCTTTAATTTCATTATCACAAGTTGCAATTAAAAGCTCGTCCCATTCTTTAAACATTTTTGCGCGATGCCAAACATGCTCCAACATTGGCATGCCAGCAATCTTAAAGAGTGGCTTTCCTGGAAACCTCCCAGAACCCATTCGGGCAGGAATTACTCCAATAATTTTTGTCATTTGATTGTCCTATATAAATTTGAAATTTCATCATTGGGTCTTCCCAAAACACTTGACTCTCCATCTTCATCAACTTCTTGCCAGTTATTTTTTTCATTTGAACGGTAAAAAGCATGCAACAAGCGAATCGACTTAAGACAGTCTTGCTGACTCACAGGATATTGAGCCCCACTTGACATAGAGACATAAATATCATCATACAATAGCTTATGTCCTTCACCATAAACGCAATCAGAAAAGTCCTCACTATATTTTTCACAATCATCAGGACTTGGAGAAAATATTTGCAACTCATTCACTGCTATACCCCCAATTTGGGCTAAACCTTTTGAGCCAACAATAGAAATTGATGCTTCAAAATCATCGGGTCTAGCAGCAGTTGTAACCTCTAAACTTCCAACTGTTTCATTTTGATAAGTAAAACTAGAGACGATTGTATCCTCTACCTCAATTTTGGCCCCTAATGTGCGCATAGTTGCATTTACTTGGCTTACTTCGCCACCTAAGTACCTTAATAGATCAACATGATGAATGCCTTGATTTGTAAGGGCCCCGCCATCATGGGATAAAGTTCCTCGCCATGGCGCTAGATCATAATATCGCTGAGGTCGACACCACCTCACACGAACACCAATAATTCTGATGTCCCCTAACTCATCGTTAGTAATAGCTTTTTTTACTCGCTGAACTGCTTTATTGTGTCTATTTTGAAATATTGGGAAAATTTTTAGGCCTAGCTTATCTGCAACACTATATGCCTTATTTAAATGAGAGGGCTTCATAAATGTTGGCTTTTCAACAATAATATGTTTTTTATACTTTTTTAAAATATCCAAGCTATGTTCATAATGCATACCAGAAGGTGTAATAATTGCAACAATATCAATATCACTAATCTCTTTTAACATAGTGTGATAGTTTGAAAATGCAGGGACTTTAAACTCATCACGATATGCATTTGCCTTTTCAATTTCTAAATCACAAACAGCGACCAAGGCCAACCCCTCAGAATTCTCTATAGCACGACAATTATGCCCAGCAATCCGACCACAGCCAATTACAGCAACCTTATACATCTTCATTATTTAATGACTCCTTTTTATGTTTTTTAATCACATCTGCTATACATTTTATAATTGGTTTGAATCTTTTTATTGTAGTAGATGAAAAACGACTATAGCCCTTTAAACATGGCTCATTAAAATCTTTTCGGTAATATACTTTATCTTCTAATGCATTATGAATTTCATCTGCATAATTACCAAATCTTACATGTAAGAAATTCCCATAACTTTCATATGAATCTAGCCCCATAGCTCTCATTGCATCCTGGAAATAACTTTTACCTGCATTAATACGTGCAACTGAAAGTTTCATCTCTTTCTCATGATTTAATAGAATCTCAATTGCCTTTGCAGATACATTGCCTATCTCATACATTGGTCTTTGCTTATGAAGATAGCTAATTAATTCATTATTAGCCATTGCATATCCTACTCTTAAGCCTGCTGCTCCCCAAGCTTTACTGAAACTTCTAACAACTACCAAGTTGTTATAATCGTTAATCCATGGAGCGACTGTTTCATGATACAAGGGATGGTAGGCTTCATCAATTAACATTAATGATCCAATATTATTAGAGGCTTCAATGATTTTACGCAAATCCCTTAATGTGAAAACTGTGCCTGTAGGACTATCAGGATTCGGCAGACAAACCATTTTTGGTTTAACTTCATTAATAACACTTATAATCCTTCCAGCCTCAAGAAGAGGCCCATTTGAGGATGCCTCATAATCTAACCAAGTTACTTGGGCACCATAAATTTTTGAATAGACCTCATACATTGCAAAAGTTGGCCGCGATAAGACAATACTATCACCTGATTGAATGCAAGATTCAAAGCAAGCCCGAATAGCGCTATCTGACCCAGAAGTTAATAATACATTCTCTGGCAAAACATCAGAAAATTTTGCTACTTTTGCATACAAAGTATCAAGATCTGGATAACTAAAAACAGTCTCTAGTGGAATCTTTGATAAGGATTGTATTACAATCTTATTCATTTCAGGATCAGCACACTCATTCTTATCAAGCCATCGCTTATCTAAAGACCTATGGTTTTGACTAACCCAGTTTGGGCGAGTCAGCTTAGTATCTAGAATATCTCTACGGAAAATGTTTAATAAATTAGTCATTAAAAGCATCTTAAAATCTTTTCTTGTTACTCATAAGCAAGCTTGTGTATAGATATTTTCTAAATTTTCCATCACTTTCTCACGAACCTTACCATCTGCTGCGGCATTATTAGTAATTATTTGCAGCTCTAGTACATCAATATCTGTCAATAAATCTTCACCATTTACAACTTTCTGAACCATTTTCTGTAATTGTATGAAAGAAAATGCAAATATATTATGGTTGTTATAGTTAAAATATTCGCTTGCAAAATGATGACTTGAATTTGGAAAATAATCATAATAAATAACTCTTTTTCCAACAGCTATAAGTTCGTCTCCAATAGAAGTAGGTTTTGCTATTACCAAATTAGATTTGCTCGCAAGCTCATATTGCTTATTTGGTTTAAAATAGTCATCATCAATCCAAATATTAGACATATTTCTTATTTTATTTAAAATATCATCAAAGAATGGAATACTAGTCCAATTAGTATTTTTACCTCTAATTATAATATCAATTTGAGGTAAGTCATCTGCTAGATTACAGAGGTCTCTATAAAAACTTGCATTAGCTTTCCAGTTAATTATTGCCTCAAGTCTATTATTATTAAAATCAATATCTGAATGAAAATCAAAAGCAACGATAGTAAATCTATCATTTTTACTAGTAATATTTTTTTGATACTCTACCAATATATCTGATCTAATTTGACCACATGGAATACAATTATTTACAAATTTATTATTTGCATCCTTTATAGTCTTACAAACTAAATTACTATTACATAAGTATGTATCGACAGAAAAAAATATATGGGAGAAGAATGTTGGTAAAAATCTCTCTTGTGTTGCAACTGTTTTAATTTTTAGTGACTCAAATGCTAAAGAAAGGATTGTTGGGAAAAGAATATCATAGCCAACCAATGCTAATTTTGGATTATAATTTTCTTTCACTAACACCTTTGTAGATAGAAATTTTACAGTGTTGCGTAGAAAAACAAAAAATTGAATAACGTCTTTTCTTAAAAATAGAAATGCATTTTTTAATCCAATTTCACGCAATATATAAATAAAAAAATTATAAGACTCTTTAAATTTCATTTTGGGAAGAATCACAGTTGAGATATTATTGTCTAGATAATATTTATGCTGATTTTTACTTATTGATATATCCTCTAATTCAATATGAAGAATATTTGGTGGATAAAAAACTGAATTCATATCTTTGCTATAGAAATTATCTTTTATGTATAAATCGCCATAAAAAATACTTTTATGAGGAAAATATATAACCTTATAAGAAAGCGTATCAATGTTATTATTTATAAATGGACTATGAAAACTAGAAGTCTGCGTTGTCTTTCTAGCGAAAATATTACTAACCTTAGAAAATAATTTTCTATATGTAGCATTCAAAACCTTTAAGGCTAGACTTATAATTATAAAGAAGTTAGAGGAAAAAACAGGCCTAACCTTAATGTAATCAGATCGGATTTCAAGAAATTTCGCACCAATTTTACAAATATCTGCCAACACATAGATCTTAATATTATTTTCTTTATATTTTAGAAAATAGCCATCAATCCAAATATAGATTTCATTTAAATTTCGACATCTATCAAGAACATACTGTTTAAATAATGACTTATTTTTTTCGCGTGAATCTTTTATATTAGTAAAAAATGGATTAAAAATATTTAATAGTTCAATATCAATAAACTCATTAGTAATTTCATCAATTGCATCACCATTTTTACCAACACAATATTCAAAACCAATATCATTACACTCTTCAAAATTACACATTTGCAATGATAAGAAATTCAGTAATCCTAACTTAGCAATATTTTTTGAAAACTTGTAAACATAAACTTCAAACTTCAAGAATTTATAAATTATCACAATAAAAATATTAAAAATATTTAATCGCTCTACTACTAAAATTTTCCTCATAATTTAGTTTACTTAAAAGGTTATAGTATTACTCGTAATAAAATAAAACCCTCTGCTAGTTCACAGCCAATTGAACTTCCTCTGTATTTTGCTAAATATTCTATATTTTTTAAAGATCTCGGATGAGGCCATTCTCGCATTTCTGATTTATATGACTCTAAAGCTTTGATTTTTAAATCAAAAGTTTCTTCAACATTTTCAAACCAATTAGGCTGGAATGCTACACTTGATCCTGAAGGCTGCCACTCTGAACTTGATACAGTCTCAAATGCTAATAAAAGTTTAACACAGTGGTTTGGTTGTGGTCGGCAAGCTGTTATAACTGCTTCATGAGTTATTCTATGATCTATGTTTACATCTCCACAATGGTGGGTGATTACTGTATGAGGTTTTAAATGCTCAATTTCTTTTTCAATAGCCTTAATTACATCTATTCTATCTAATGAATCCATCCGATTATCAGGAAAATCTAATAATTTAACAGAGCTTGCTCCAAGAATACTTGCTGCTTTATTTGCTGATTTAACTAATGATGATAGCTCTTTACTTTTAATCTCTCGATCTCGAACTTGACTTCGTGAAGTGGCGCCTTCTGCCATAATAAGGATATGGACCTCATCTCCTGCTTTTACCCACTTTGCAATAGACGCACCGCAACCCAAGACCTCATCATCTGGATGAGCTGCTACAACCAAGATAGTCTTAACTATGCCTTTCTTGCTACTATGTTCCATGATGCAAATTGATGATTATTATTAGGTTCATAAATATTAATTATTTTTTCCTCAAGAGAGATTATATCAAAACTAGAAAATAGGTAGCGGAGATGTTTTTCATCAGAAAAATGTACATTACCAATATTCTCAAATTGGCCTCCTATTATCTCACTACGAGTATAAGCATCACTACCCATTTTGCCTAATATAAAATCTGAATGTTTAGTTGAAAACCAATCAATGCCAATAAAATGTCCTCCAGGCTTAAGCAAATCAAAACTATTTCTTAATGTATTACTAATAGATTCTTGATCATTATGAGTAACTGAAGCTCTATCAATAATAATATCAATCTTTGGTAAAATTTTAAAACAGTCCTTTTTAGTAAAATCCCCTAAAAAAATTCTTTCAATTAATTCTGGAAATTTCTTATGAAGCTTTTTAACTATATCATAACTTCCCTCAACACCATAATAGTTCATACCAATAGATTGAATAAAAGGAATGTTAGGGCCTGCACCACAACCCAATTCAAAAACTTGACCATTTTTACTAACAGCGCTTGCGCAGTGTCGATAAACTAGAGATACTAAATCTGACCATGGCCAAGATGTCAGTTGCTGATTTTTAATATATATTTCATCCCACTCTTCAGAGAAACCAGACATTTGAATTATCCTATATTATTTAACATTAGTATGTCAAAGCTCTTCTCACCTTCATTAAAGAGTAAGTCAACTATGGACATATATGGTAGAAATGTTCTGCCAACTTGATTGTAGACTGGATGGATATAATTTTGAAATTCAACCAATATGTTTTCTTCTGTAAAGGCATTAATATTTGCGTAGTTTTTACCTTGTTCACCAAAAATATAGCTATCTGCACCAAGTTTTATACACATATCTAATACCAATTCTGAACCAACGCCATTAAAACTATAATCACTTGCTTTCACTATAGGAGTAACAATACCTAAACATTTCATAAAGAACTTTAATAACTTTAAATTTAAAATACCTAGTGAATTTTGTGACTCATTTATTAATATAGATTCTAGCTCAGGGAAGTAGTCTTGAAAAAATAAAGTTTTTTTATAATTTAATTCTATTGATTTAAGGTGCTTTTTAACCCAATTATCTTGAATAATTAATATTTCAGATACATTTTTATTCAAATGACCCTTTGATTCTACGGGCACAGAAAGCCATAATTCACCATTACTTGTTTTTATCTTATTTCTATTATTGTAATCTTTTCTTTGGTACTGAACAATATCAAAATAACAAAATAAATCAGCATTTTGAATTTTATGGAAGAGGCCTAACCAAGGTAAATAAACTGGTTGATGAGCAGTCAAAATCACTTAATTAATTTATCTAGTTGGTTAATAATATTAACAACATCTTTATTTAGCAATGAAGGATAAATTGGTAAAGATAGTGTCGTTTGAGTAAAATTATAGGAGTGTTTGTAATTAACTCCATCACCCAGTAACTCCCAATCCTCAATAGGTATAATTGTCTTAATACCTTTTTTTTCTAATTGATCTTTAATTTTTAATGGACTTTGGACGCTTATTACAGCTCGATAGTGAACAGAGTTGGTAGTTTCGCATTCTATTAAATTCAAGCCTGATTCTTTGTACATATTAAATATTTCTCTTCTTCTTTCTAAAAAAAATGGCAGCTTTTTTAACTGAGCTCTTCCAATAGAGGCTTGAATATCTGTCATCTGAAAATTAAATCTCTTTTTTTTATCCATTCGGCAATCAAACTCACGGTAATCCCTAACTTGATCAACTAGATTCTTATCATTTGAAACAAACATTCCACCTTGTCCACCAGATGTCATTAGTTTTGTTGCATAAAAAGAAAAAACACCAGCTTTCCCAATTAATCCTGTTTTTTTGTTTTCTAAAGATGCGCCAAGCGATTGAGCACAGTCTTCAATAATATCTATATTTTTTATAGTTTGAATTTGATTTGGAATACCAAACATATGAGGAATAATTGCAATGTCTGCATTACTTTTTTGTAATTGGCTTAAGCAAATGTTTGGGCTATCTACTTTATTATCCACTAGAACTTCATTTGCATGAGACATAGCCACAGCATTTCGCAATGAAGAACAAACATAAACAGGCATTGCAATAGATTTATTCTTTGCCTCTAAAGACCAAAGAGCCAGGTATAAAGATGATGTTCCACTTGATAACGCAACCGCATGCTTCTCTGGTAATCCCAAAAAATCACAAAATTCATTTTCAAATTTTTCAACCTCTGGGCCTTGAGCGATATATCCAGACTCAAGAACTCTAGATGCTGCATGCTGCTCTTGTTTTCCTAAAGTCGGTTTATTATGTGCAATCATTTTTTATAGTAGCCTTTCTTAATAATCATAGGATTACCAACTACTAATGAATAATCAGGTACATCAACACCATCAACAATCGTTCCTGCACCAATAACACAGTAATTACCAATATTTGCCCCTCCCTTAACAACGCAATGTGAACCTATAAAAACATTATTACCAATGTTAATATCTTTTCTCTCTATTTCATTTAATATTCCCAGGCACTTTCTATGAGAATCTGCTGCATTAATTGCAACAAATGAAGCAATATCACAATTATCACCAATAGTAACATTTGCATGGTTGGCATTTATCTCAGAAAAACCAGAAATAACAACATTTTTTCCTATCTTTGGGTTTCCATTTATCCAAACTAAAGGATGGTAAGGGTTAGCTTTAAAAGTTGTAAACTTAGTAAATAGTTTTTGAAATAATCTATTTAACATTTTTTAGTTCCAATAAATTTCCCTCTACTAGATCTTGTGAGGCTAAACATTCCATCATATCTTGCATTAAAATAGGGGCCAAACCATTTCCAGCTCTTCTTAAGCCAATATTCTCTTCAGTAAATTTTTCACCCTTTTTAATATCTTTTAAAATAACAATACTTCGCCTTGCAAGTTTTCTCATTTCTAATTCTTTTAAAGTCGGTCGGACAATTGGATCACCCATCATTAAATAGGATTGGTGAATTGATTTAACCCAATCTTTCAGGGTTTCGGGGTTTTCCGAAAACCAATGGTCCGGCCCTGCTAAATTATTATCTAATGTGAAGTGTTTCTCAAAAAAAACAGCCCCAAATCCAACTGCTAAAGACGAAGCAATACTCCCTTTTGTATGGTCAGAAAATCCTAAAACTAAATCAGGAAAAGTACTTGACAATGTCTTAAGTTTTAATAAATTTACATCTTCCGCAGGAGTTGGGTACTGAGAAGTACAAAGTAATAAAATCGTTGGATAGCCTTCTAGTGAGCCAATAGTATTTAGAGCCTGATGCACTTCCTCAAGGTCAGACATACCACAAGAGATAATCATTGGTAACTTTGTTAATGAGTAGTCTTTTAATAATGGTAAATTGGTAAAGTCATCAGAACCTACTTTGATTGCCTGTAAGCCCAGCTTTAGTAATAAATCTAAATCAGAGCGATTTTGTGGTGTTGAAAGAAACAAAATATTTTCATCATCACATTTTTTTTTGATTTGAATCCACTCTTCATATTCAAACTCATAGCGTTTAAACATCTCAAACATTGATTCTGTTACTTCCTGCCCCTGAGATTGATAAGTAAACATTTGTGTTTTATCTCCACAGAACTCCTCTGCTCTAAAAGTTTGAAACTTTATAGCATCAACACCTGCTATCTTAGCTACCTCTATCATTTCAAAGGCTTTATTTAATTCTCCATTATGGTTTATTCCAGCCTCTGCAACAACAAAAGGCTTCCCAAAATTCTTTAGTTCTTGATTATTTATTTTAATCATAGCTTTATACGTTTAACACCCATTCCATCACATATAGATTGTGCTCTTTCAGACATCACTTGCCATATGATCAAATTATTTAAAATATTTTGCAAATTAACTTTTAAGTTATTGACAATTTTAACTGCACCAAACTGCTCTAAATTTTCTGCAATTTTTCTTTGATTTTCAGCCAAAACATATAACAATGTAGGTAAGCCTAAACAACATCTTTCCCAGGATGTAGAACCTCCAGCTCCAATTGCCAAATCAGCATCTAGCATCAGTTCTGGCATATTATCCGCGTCAATTACCACTTTAATATTGTTTTTTGTTTTTGCATAATTTTTAATCATACGATTGTGCTGAGATTGACCACCCAATATAACTACAATATTTAAATCATCTGAAATATTTTGCAATATATCATACGTTTTATTTTCTGCATCATTACCGCCCATACTAATCAAGATATTTTTAATTTCATTAGTTTTTTTTCTTTTTATTAAAGATTTTTCTCTTAAATTTTGAAACTCTGGCCTCAATAAAGCATAATCACAACCTAAAAATAATTCACAACCATTTGGAGTTTTATCCTCATAATCTTTAATACAAGCATCTAAATTTTGATTTAATAACATATCACAATCAAATTGCCTATTTGCCAAATCATCAATAACCATAAGTTTTTTTGTGTAGGGTCTTAATTTCTTATGCCATTTTTCATCTAAGGCATAGCTATCAACAATTATTAAATCAGTATTTTGAGGAATAACTTTAATTGTTTGGTCTGAATCTTGCTCTTGAGTTGCGCCCAGCCAATTTATATAAAAGTTATCTGATTGGAAACTATCATTATGAGCTAACATTAATAAGGGAAAATTAATTGATGAGGTTATATTTCCAGGCAAATTTCTGCATATAAAAAAAATTTCATGTTTTTTATGTTTTAATTCTTTAGCTAATGTCAAACATCTCATAACATGACCTATTCCTATGTTTAAGGATGCGTCAACTCTAAAAACTATCCTCATGATACTAGCCTGGTCTTTTGCAAAACCTTATACATGGCCTCTGCCCTTATCCAATCCTCCATAGTATCAATATCTTGTACTAAGTATCTTGGAAGAATATAAGGAGCTGCCAGTTCAGAAAAAAGAGGCAATTCATCTTTAAAAGCTTGGGCTTTCCCCCAATAAAACTGACCAGCATCATGATATGCCTCTTCTAGATCTTGGGATCGTTTATCAAAGTACTCAGGATAAAACATACTTATATTGCCTCCTTTAACAATCTTTACTGCCCTTTGTATTGGGAAAGTAAAGCTTGTTACGCTAAAACAATATTGATTTTTTGAACTTACTAATTGTTTATATGATTCTGATATTATCTTTGGCTGAATAAAAGGTGCAGTTGCATAAAGACAACAAACATTATCAATTTTATTATCATTATTTTCCATCCACTCTATAGTGTGTTTAATAACTGGAATAGTACCAATATAATCATTAGATAGTTCATCTGGCCTACAAAATGGAACATTAGCTCCATATTGTTTGGCTACCATTGCAATTTCACTATCGTCAGTAGAAACAATTACCTGATCAAAGCACTTACTATTGAGAGCTGCCTCAATAGAGTATGCAATAATTGGCTTACCATTAAATTCTTTAATATTTTTATAAGGAATACGCTTACTTCCACCCCTTGCAGGTATTACGCAAACATTCATTGCAACGTCATCTTAAGAGCGATAAGATTTTTTCGCTCTGTATTCATTAGAGTATAATGACGAAATTCTACTTTCTTTCTCATAATAAGCCTCTGAATTAATAAAACTATTCACTGCTTTTTAAAAATTAACTAAGTATAAACATTTTATATTGAACAGCACTCTAGAATTATAATTATCTATATATAAATGAACTCACTTAAAATATTCATTATCAAAATTTTGAATACTCCATTCAAAATTTTATTTCTTCTTTTTATATTAATTGAAAAATTACTCATAAAACTTCCTTTTCCATCATCATATCTTCTAGCAGGAAGACAATTTTTTACAAATAGTTTTGAAAATGACACGAGAAAAATTGTTAATACTTCAAATGGATCAAAAGTAAATTTTGTTTTACATACACCAAACAAACTTTGTTTATACAGACAGGAGACTTTTTTCACCAAAGAGCCTGAAATGCTCGAATGGATTGAAAAATATGGAGGAGAAGGTGCATTTTATGATATTGGCGCTAATATTGGTATCTACTCCATTTATTTTGCTAAAGCAAAACAAGGAAAAGTATATAGCTTTGAACCATCAGTATTCAACTTAAAACAATTAGCTAAAAATATTAGTATAAATATGTTGTCAAATCAGATCACTGTTATTCCTAATCCTCTCTCAGATAATACTGGAATTGCATCCTTCATTAACTCAAATACTGATGAAGGGGGTGCACTAAATGCATTTGGTGTGGATTATGGCCATACTGGAGAAAAGATTGAGAATAAAGTTGAATATTCAATTTTAGGATTTTCACTAGATGATATGCTTTCAAAAGGAATAATTACCGAGCCACCAGCAATTATTAAAATTGATGTTGATGGTATTGAACATTTAATATTATCTGGAGCTAAAAAAACAATTTCAGCAGATTCATGCAAATCAATTTATGTTGAAGTTAACGATAATTTTTTAGAGCTAGCAGAAAAAGTTAAAAAGATATTGGAGGATGCTGGTTTTTCATTAATCGAAAAAAGACAGTATTCAAAAAAATTAGGACCAATATTTAATCAAATTTGGGTAAAAAAATAGATTAGATCTTGAAGTAAATAGATATGCGCTAAAACAGGCTTATTTTAAAAACCTTAAGCCATTTATCAGTTATTTTTTTAGAATCACCTTAAGGGCATTACAGACTTCATCTTGCTGAACTAAAGTCATTGAATGAAATAGTGGAATACTAATTGCTCTTTCATAATAAGCTTCAGCATTAGGAAAATCTCCAGCTTTAAAACCAAGTTCAGAGTAATATGGATGAGTGTGAATGGGAATATAATGAATATTAACTCCTATACCTTTATCTCGTAGCTCATCAAAAACCTGTTTGCGGCTTTTACCACTAACTTCTAAGTCTATTTGAATCGGATACAAGTGAAGTGCGGAGTAGCTATCTTGATCTTGAAAAGGCGTAATAATAGGTAGGCCACTTAGTAAAGAATCATATCTTTTTTGTAGTTTATGACGATTTGAAACAAAAGTTGTAAGTCGTTTTATTTGACTAACACCTAATGCTGCTTGAATCTCATTCATACGATAGTTGAAACCCAAATCAATTTGTTGATAATACCAATCACCATGAGAAAGTCGTGACATTAGATTATTATCACGAGTAATTCCATGACTTCGAAAAAGTCGCATTTTTTCATCAAGCTCTTTAGAGTTAGTAGTTGCCAAACCACCTTCTGCAGTTGTAATAATTTTAACTGGGTGAAAGCTAAAAACAGTAATATCAGAATATTGACAACCTCCAATAGGTTTTTCTAGATACTTACCACCAATACAATGTGAAGCATCTTCGATAATTTTAAAACCATACTCTTGGCTAAGAATATAAATTTCCCTCATATTAGAAGACTGTCCAGCAAAATGAACAGGAATAACAATTTTTGGAAGTCTATCTTCTTTCTTAGCAAGGAATAGTTTTCGTTTTAATTCTTTAATAGACAAGTTATAAGTTTTTGAATCAATATCTACAAAATCTACTTTTGCCCCACAATATAGTCCACAATTAGCAGATGCAACAAAGGAATTTGGACTGGTCCAAATCCAATCATTTTTTTTCAGATTCAGAGCTAAACATGCAATATGAAGGGCTGAAGTTGCGCTATTAACTGCCACTCCAAAGCTTACATTACAAAAATCAGAGACTGCTTTTTCAAAAAGAGGAACTTGTGGGCCCTGAGTTAAAAAATCTGATTTTAAGACCTTAATAACTGAATCAATATCAGTTTGATTAATATCTTGCTTACCGTAAGGAATCACAGCTTAAGAGAAATCAACTTCATCAACCATCTTCAAAAAGTCATCATTAGACAGCCATTCTGTATTGGTTCCAGAATTATACTCATGCCCCTGTTTAACCATTTTGCCTAACTCTCCAAGAGGATTAGTATTAAAGTCAACTTTATGATTAAACTGAATTGAAGGGCAAATTACATAATGGTCATCAAACTCAAGAGTTAAATGACTATCATCAGAAGGACACATAATTTCATGGAGTTTTTCTCCTGGTCGAATGCCAACAATTTTATGACTCAAGATTGGAGCCATCGTTGTTGCAAGCTCTATAATATTCATAGACGGAATTTTAGGAATAAATATCTCACCCCCTTGCATACGCTCAAAATCTTTTAATACAAACTCAACACCAGCACGCAGAGTAATCATAAATCGTGTCATTTCGTTATGAGTTATTGGTAATTCATTAGCACCTTCACTGATTAATTTCTGGAAAAAAGGTACCACTGAACCCCTAGAACCAACTACATTACCATAACGAACTACAGAAAATCGAACCTCTTTACTGCCAACCATATTATTAGCTGAAACAAATAATTTATCTGAAGCTAATTTTGTTGCACCATACAAGTTAATTGGATTAGCAGCTTTGTCAGTTGAAAGCGCAATAACTTTTTTGACATTGTTTTTAATAGCAGCCTTGATGACATTTTCTGCACCATAGATATTTGTCTTAATACATTCCATAGGATTGTATTCAGCAGCAGGGACTTGCTTCATTGCAGCAGCATGGATAACATAGTCAACCCCCTCCATAGCTTCCTCAACACGAGATTGATCTCTCACATCACCAATAAAATAGCGCATGCAGGAATCATTAAAAATTTGTTGCATTTCAAATTGCTTTAGTTCATCCCTTGAAAAAATAATTATTTTTTTAGGACTATATCTTTCAAGAAGAATTTGGGTATATTTTTTTCCAAAAGACCCCGTTCCACCTGTTATTAAAATAGTTGAATTATTAAACATTTTCGAAACCTGTAAGAACCAAATAAAGATTAATTATACACATAGAATACAGCATCAAAAAAACCCCTCTGGATGAGTTTTATACTATTGATTAAATTCTTTCATTCCTTGAATCAAAATCTCAGCACTATGCTTATGAGCTGAGCCATTTACTTTAATAAATTTTTCAATATAATTAGTATATTGAGAAACTGGTTTTTGTGCAATTTCAAAAAAATCAATATTATTAATAGGCTTATTAATATTCAATCTATTAGTTTTAAAAAATTGATCTTGTGCCTCCATGTCTGGATATTCTGATTTCTCAATTTGATCTGTTGTAATAACAATCATTGGAATTCTCCATAAAGCTACAAAATTCACTGCAGTACTATCATGTTGCAGAATTAATTTAGCATCTCTTACTAGGCTAGCAGTTCTCCCAGAAACAACCTCCCTTCCTTCAAATTTGTTTACTAAACTATTAGTAATTAATATGCGCGGATGTATTGCTATGATAACTGGCAAGCCTGTAGACTCTTCAACTTTATCAAAAAAGGCTCTTAATAATGGGAAATATTCTTCTTCTGTACAAGATGGAGGAATATTCATTAAATTATAATCTGGATGATTTGTCATTCCGCTATCTAAAAAAAGTATGAATTCCCTATCATCTTTATTACTATCCTTCTCTTGGAGAAAAATATCATAATCAAAAGAATGTGACCTAATCTCGAACTCTCCTTTATAGCATTTTGACAGACTCCCAGAACAAACTTTAATATCTGAAAATTTCACTCGAGAATGACCAATAAAAACCCTTCTAAAAATATTAAAAATTAAGTTTTTGTACCCAAAATTTAAAGTCTTATTATGAATAATTTTCAAATAATCTTTTACTTTTGGAGTCCACGCAGATTGAAGAATTATGCCTTGTTCAAATTTAACTATAATTGCACCTTTTTCTCTAAACCAGTCGGATGTATAACTACTATCAATTTTTATCCTAAGATCAAAAATAAAAGAACCCTCAAGATCATTACATTCATCTAATTCATGAAAATTTGAAAATACTTTAGAGTTAATATTACTATTACTTATATCAAAATTAGAAATAAATCCAGATTTGTCATAAATGGGTCGATTTAATTTTTGAAAATCCCATAAACAGATATCTACCTTATGTTTGAGTAAAATATCAAAACCAAATCGATTATATTCTCGAAGTGTAAAAGTAGAATCAATGAGAAATATTGACTTCACAATTTAATTTCAGGGAAAACATAGTTTGTAAAATTTTTAAACTCTGAAAACATGCTAGCTTTTTTGTAAATAATATTCAACTTTTTCTAAATCATCATAGTTATCAATATCTACGGATCTTTCTAATGGCATTTCATAAAAAGATGTACTACTTTTTTTAATAAAAACCTTTTCTTTATTAAAGAAATTTAAAGTAGTAATATATATAGCACCATTAATATAATAAAATTTCTTTTTATAATCTTGCCTCCTAGTTGCCATTTTATCTTGCTCTTCTAAATAGCCCCATTCTTCATTTTCAATATTTTTAACACACTCATAAGGATGCTCTAACATCTCATTAACACTTACTAAGCAATTTTTAGAGGACTCTATAAATTGTTCAATTGCATCATCTATATCATAAGACGACCTAAGTGGTGAAGTTGGTTGCAGAATCATAATAAGATCTGGTTTATAATCTTCAGAAGATTTTAGCCAATCAATCGCATGAAGTATTGCATCTGAAGTAGGGGAAGTATCGCTAGATAAATCTTTAGGTCTAATATATTTACTATGCAAATCATTTTCCTTAGCAATATTAATAATTTCATTATCATCACTTGAAAGAAATATCTTATCAATTTTTTTACTCTTCTTAGCAGCTTCAATAGTGTAACTAATGAGTGGTTTACCATTTAGACTGATAATATTTTTTTTTGGAATTCCTTTTGAACCACCCCTTGCAGGAATAACTGCTAAAACTTTCAAATCAAACATTTTTAGCTATCTTTAATAGTTTTTTGCATATATCATCAATTTCATTCTCTGACCAATTAACCATAATTGGCAAAGCTACACATCTTTCAATTATTCTACTAGACACGCTTAAAGACTCTTTAAATTTTTCAGCATCTAATTTAAAGTAAGGAAACATATGATCCCAATATGTTGCAAAATGCCACTCTATAGCATCAGGAACATTTTTAGTACCAAGGCCCTCTCTATTTATTCCAGCAACAAATCTATCAGCAATAAGTTTATTATCAAATTGAAGCATTAAGGTGTCACACAAAGGCCGACATTTAGCTGGAATTTTCCTAAATTTTATTCCCTTTATACCTAACAAAGTAGATTCAATTCTAGAATAGTTTTTTCTATTTTTTTCAACAATATAATCTAACTTCTCTAACTGAGCTTTTGCAATTACTGCTTGTATTTCAGTCATACGGTAATTAAAACCATGAATACGATGCGTATCTCTTCCTCGGGGCAAGTTTTCATTTGACATGTGGCCATGATCATGATATTCGCGAGCAAGTAAATACAACTCTTCGTTATCTGTGGTAATCATCCCACCTTCACCGGCTATTATTGTTTTTCCAGCATCAAAGCTCCATGTTGATATATCGCACTGAGCACCAAGTTTTTCATCTCCCCACTCTGCTCCAAGAGACTCACATGCATCATCTAAAACTGGTACTTTATATTTTTTAGCAATAGCATGAATCTTGTCTTGTTCAACAGCAACTCCAAGCATATGAACGGGAATAATAGCAGCAGTTTTACTAGTGATTGCAGACTCAAGCTCATTAGGATCTAAATTAAGCGTTTCATCAATATTAACAAATACAGGGATTGCTCCAATATCAATAATTGCCTCTGCTGTGGCAATAAACGTAAATGCTTGGGTAATGACTTCTTCTCCTGGTTTTACCCCAAGAGCCACCAATGCAATTTTTATAGCGGCAGTTCCTGATGAAACTGCTTGAGCATACTTAACACCTAAATAGTCAGCAAAGTTTTTCTCAAACTCTCTTACATGATATCTTTCATTTCTCATACTATCAAAGCCATGGGCGAATAGGATTCCTCCATCATCAAATAGTTCGTTAACTGCTCTTCGCTCTTCTTCGCCTATTAATTCAAATCCTGGCATTTTTACTCCATTTTTTAATAAATTTATTAGAAAAGATATCAGCTATTAATATAACCGACGAATGAATATTACTTGCTGCATAATTACCAAAGACACTTGCATCGCAAATATAAAGCCTATTTATCCCTTTCAGTTCAAAATTGGAGTTTAATGTGCCATGTGTTCCACCAATTAGGTGATGTCCACTAAATATATTATTTTTTATATAATTTTCGGGGTCATTTTTAATACTGTCCTCATCTTCAATTTTTAAAACATGCTCACTCATAGGACTTGACCTTAAAAGTTTTAAACAAAATTTTAACGCCAACTTTAAGTGCTCAATATCTTTTTTTGAAGATAAAAACATTGGGTTAACTATATTATCAGACCCATTTAATGATATCCTACCTTTAGACTTTGGATTAATAGGGGTAATTGAGAGCGAGAAACCTGGGTGGCTACTGCTAAAGAATTTTCCATCGCTACCATGTCTTCCAGTTTCACTAAACTGCACAATTTGAATTCTAGTATCAACCTTTCCATCTTTATTAAGGTCTAAATGAACTGCGGAGGTAGCACCTGTTCCTCTCATTAGACTAGGCTGGCCAGTAAAGTGCTTTATGAGTAAAGTTAACTCTTGAAGAAAGCTACTAGAAATCTCATTCAAGGAGCCCACTTTCTTATTAGTTAAAATATTAATTCTCAAATTAGTATGATCTTGGATTTCTTTACCAAATTCAAGATCATTTAAGATACTATTACCCTCCATACCTAATCTTTCATTTTCTCTTAATAATAAGTCACAAGTACCTATAACACCTGCAGATAATATAACATAATCTGCATTAATTTCTCTCAAATTAGTTTTTACTCCAGTGATTTTAGATCCACTAAATAATAAGTTTTTAACCTTTTCATTAGTACTATATTTAAACTTTTTTTTGTCAATAAGAGATAAAACTGATGTACGATAAAAACTTCTAACAGTATTATAAATTGGCCCACAAGACTCAATATCAGAATAATTTGTATCTCCCTTAGGAAGGCCATTCAAATTTAATGTTTTTATAAATGCATTATCAATAATATTTTGAAACGAAGATGTGATAGTAATTTTATTTTTAATTTTTGAATTAAGTGAATACAATTTCTCATAACTAGAAGTCAACTCATCGTAATTAGAATCAAAAAATTTCAAAATTGAAGCCCAACCAGTTTTACTTCCCAACATATGTACACAGCCATTTATCATTGAAGCCCCACCGAATACATTAGGTTCGAAAAAAGGAATGACGCGACCATCTGATAATGTAATATCTCTTTTAGATAAATATTTTAATATTTTTTTTCTAAATAATAGGCCTATAAGTAAAGGAGACCTATATCTATCTGGATATTTGGTGAATTGACTTTTTTCAACGACAACAACATCAAAATAATCTTGGAGATTATTTGCTATAGTTAATCCAGCAGTACCAGCACCAATTATTAGTACTTTTTTTCTATTTCTATTCATAGGGAAATTTTTAAGTTGTGTACAAGCCTTAAATTACTTCATTTTTTAATAAGGTCATCATTTGTAATAGTTCAAGCAGAGGTTAAAATACATTATGAAAATCATTATTAGCTTTCTTATATTCAGACTCCTTACCAATATCTAGCCAATAGTCTCGTAATGGATATGAAATAACTTTTTTATCTTTAGAAATTATTTTTTGAAACAAAGATGTCATATCATAAAATTCATTTTTTGGAATCATCTTTATACATTCTGGCTCTAATAAATATATTCCAGCATTTACAAAGAAACTATGTACTGGCTTTTCTTCAATAGAGATAATCTTTTCGTTATTTGTATTCACAACACCAAAGGGTACTTGGATATCGTAATCTCGAACACACATAGTTGCTATAGAATTGTGTAATTCATGGTAATCAAGCATTTGTTCATAATTAATATTAGTAAGAAGATCACCATTCATAACAAAAAAAGGTTTTTCCAGTTTTTTTGTCAATAATGTCAATGCGCCTGCTGTTCCCATTTTTTTGTCTTCTGTAACATAATCGATACTTGCACCAAATGCGCTACCATCTTTGAAAAAATCTTGTATTACATCTGACTTATATCCTAGGCACATTGTAATCTTATTAAAGCCTTTCTCAACGAACCCTTTGACAATAGTTTGTAATATAGGCTTACCACCAACACTCAACATTGGTTTTGGTGTATTTTCAGTTAATGGTCTCAATCGTGAGCCTATTCCTCCAACCATTAATACCACATTATTTTTGTGTTGTTTTTTCGATAGTTCGTCATCTAAAAAAAATAAGTCGATAACTTTCCTATTACTATTAATAATAGGGATTTGGCTAATATGATTAGAGGAGCATAAATTAAGCAAACTCTCTCTTGAATCACTTCTAGTAGCAGTTACAGGATTCTTAAAATAAACACCTTCTAAAGTATCATCTAGAGTTTTTTTTCTCAAAAGCCCACGTCTTAGGTCTCCATCACTTAAAGTCCCTAACAATTGACTCTTATCATCAACAACAATTGCAATTTTTACTGCACCAGAATTAATTACACTTAAAGCTTTTCCAATCGTTGAATTGGAAAATAAAAAAATTTGCGAGACATCCTTCATAAGATCTCCTTGAGCAGCATAAAGCTTTCAGCATAATCACAATTAGAGGTTGCCCCCCTAAAGGTACCTAGGGCTCTAACATTTTTCTCACTCCTGGGAAAAGGATGGCTACCCATTTCACTTTTATAAACCTTCATAACTTCAATTTTTTTATCCATATATTCACTTACATCAACAAACACATTTGGTATGAAGCTTTCGTCTTTTGTACTTAATGAAAATTCAGTTTCACTTAAAACCTCTATCATATAAATTTTCTTGATGAATGGATAGCGAAATGATTTTGTACAGCTAAAAGTTGCTTCAAATATTTTTCTATGATCACTATGAACATCGCCCTTAAATGGTAAATAAATAATATTAGGTTTAACTCTATTAACTATTTTTGAGATTTTACTTATCAATTCACTCATCGAATATTCATCAAGTTTTGTTGTTTGAAGGTTTAAATTATTGACAGTATCAAACTTATAAAGATCAGTAACTTTTGTTATCTCATCCTCTCTTTTTTTGTAATATTTATGATTAACATCAAGTGAGGAGCAAATTAGCCAATGAATTTCATTTCCATCTGCCTTATGCTTTAAAAGCGTTCCACCACAACCAAGTGTTTCATCATCTGGATGAACAGCAACTACTAATACTTTGTTTAAATTTTTGATAATAGGCCCTTACTATTTAATATTTCATAAGCATTACTATTAAGAGGTAATGAATAGTATTCTTTAAAATCATAAGAGTTAATATTTGATTTAATATTTAATTCTTTCGTTAAGTTGGGTTGCACACTTTTTCTAATATCTAACTCAACATTTTTTTTAGCTAATTGATCAATTAAAGTCTGTGGATTTTTAAATGAAATTGCTCTAAATAAATCTATAGTATTAAACTCATCTGAATAGATAGATACAAACTTACTGTAGAAATGCACTAATGATTTTTTCATAGCTTGATAATTATGAAATGATTTTATTTGACTTAGTAACAACATTTGATTTAATCTAGAGATTTTCATATTAAAAGCAATATATTTGCTCTGTAACTTATCATAATGAGGATCTAATATTTTTTTTTGGCTACATAAGATCCCTCCAATACCAGCTGTTAATGGCTTTGTGGACCCAAATGAACCTATACCAAAATCACTATAATGACCCAACTGAAAATCTCTTTTAGAAAACAGTGAAGTCGAAAAATCTTCAATAATGGCTATATGAGGGTAGTTGCGTTTAATTTTTTTAATCACTTCTTCTTCAATTAAAAAGCCATACATATGTGTAATTATAATAACTTTAGTTTTATTAGTTATTTTTTTATCAAAATTTTCATAAGAAGCTCTGAAATCACAATCTGACCTTACATCACATACCACAGGAATTGCATTTTCTAATGTGATGCAATTATATACAGACCAACAATTTACAGCTGACATTATTATCTGGTCCCCTAACCCTACCTTTAGATATTTAAAAATTAGCAAAAGAGAAAGGCTTGCAGATGGAGCCAGAGTTATAAATGAGTAAGTTAAATAATTTCTTAAAGATTTTTCTATTTCTTTAGCTACTTTGTCATCATAGCCTATATATTCAACATCAAAACAATTCATAACACTAGATTTGTCATGCTCTGTTAGGTGAGGGAAAGAGTGGGGAATAACTAACACAAAGGATCTTCAACTTTTTGAATCAAACTTTTTAAATCAATTTCTTTTATTAATTTATAAGCCTTAATCGCACTCTCACCATTTCCATAAGGATTGACAATGTTTTGAATTGAGCTAATAAAAATCTGAGTTGTTGCTTTGTCAATATTTGACATGATTTCTTTAACTGAGGAGCCACAAAACAAAACATTTTCACCAGCCATTCTATCCTGTTGTCTTTTCCCTACATTAATAGCAGGTATTGGAATTGAAGCAGCCTCATAGATACCTGCAGATGAATTCCCAATTATGAATTGACTTTTTTTAAATATTGACAGAAAAATATCCCTATCAATATTTTTAAAAAAATAAAAATTTTTATCATTTTTATATTTTTCAATAATACTTACAATTTTGCTTTTGTTGCTATCCGTATTTGGATAACTGATAAATGAAAAAATATTTTTATTTTTAAGACTTTTTAAAATATTTTCAAAAACAATACTATCATCATCTAAAACTGAAGGTGAGGGATGATATATAACAAGAGCAGAGTCTATAAAAGACTCAATAGATAAAAGTTCTATAATTTGCTTTTTGGAGTATGGCTTATTATTTTTAAATCTATCAAGTGAAATACTGCCAATATTAAAAATTCTATTTTGACTTTCTCCCATACTTAATAGCCGGCTAGAATGCTCTTCGTTAGATACAAAATGATATGTAGATAGCTTTGAAGTTGCATGCCTAACAACTGTATCTTCATGCCCTGCTGACTCATGATCCCCACCATAGAAATGTATTGTTGGTATTCTTAAATATGTTCCTAGTAAGCCACCAATAAAGACATCCTCTCTGTCTCCTGCATACAATATAACATCCGGATTATATTGTGAAATAACATCTATACTATTTTGTAAAAATATACTTGCTGTTTTTAATTTAGATTTTGAAGTATCTGAATTTATTAAGGTTTCAATTTCCAATAAAATATTAAATCCATCTTGCTTTATATACTGAACTGTATAACCAAACTCTTTTGATAGATGGGCACCAGAAACTAGCAATTTAAAATCTATACTCTTATCTTTATGCAAAAACTCATAAAGAGGCGACAATAAATCGTAATCGGAGCGTATTGAAGTCAAAGCTAGAATTTTCATAATTTCAAAATCTCCATCTATTTTTTTAATTTTCTTATTTCTACCATCTCTTCAAAGCCATTAAATTCCTTTAAGAAGTTTTTCAGATTCCTTACAGCCCAGATTAAATGCAATATCTAATGAACTTAAGCCTAATTCAAATTTTTTTGAATTTTTTTGATTATAGATTGGATGCGAGAAATTTTGATACTCCAGATGAATTCCTTCTGCTTCAAAATTTTTATCATTTTGATAATCTTTAGCTCCAACACCTGATAAATATATTGTTGCTTCAATCTTTTTTAAAATACCAAAAACTAACTTATCTTTAGTTAGCTCTTTATCAATATCTAAATCTGAAGCTAGTAAAAAATTTGTTTTGATATCAAAGATTTTATTACAAGCCACCATGCTATCTATTACAACATCAATTAAGAAAACATATTTTTTTTCAAAAATAAAACTAATCTGAGAGTAAATTTCATCGAAAAAAGGATGTTTCTTGTAATTTGCTACAATAAAGCCGTTTTGCTTTTTTTGCCAGTTCTTATTTACAATTTCAAGTTCTCGAAACATTTTTTTTTGATAATTTTTTTTTTTGTACTGGAATACTAAGGTACTGAGTCTCTCCATTATGGTTTAAAAAAATATTTCTTGATTGAAATGCGTTATCATTGAATTGGACAGTATCTAAAATTATAAAGGCATTGCTTTTTTCAATTTTATCCAGCAATCCTAACCATGGAAAGTAACTAGGCTGGTGAATTGAAACCATCATTTTTGCTTTCCTAAAGAATAAAGACCTGAAGCTTTATTTATTACTATCTTTAACATACTCTTAAATTACTTCATCCATATTATAATCCTTCAATGACTTTGTGCCTATAACCTCATCCCATTTCATGGGGCTAATTCCACTACCTGGCCTTTTGATGGTAAGGTTATCTTCACTAAAAAACTCGCCTTTTTTAATATTACATTTTGAAATAATTGATTTCCTGCCAATATCCATATTTGGCTTTTCACTTGGACTTGGTTTTTTGATACTGGATCCTAATGCTAACTCTATATTTCGAATTGCAACTACCATGGCCTTTAATTCGTGAGGTTCTAAGCTAGCTTTATGATCCGGACCCTCCATATTTGCATCAAGTGTAAAGTGTTTTTCAATAACATTTGCCCCCATAGCAACTGCACCAATTGGCACTTCAATACCAAGTGAATGGTCACTGTATCCATAAGCTACATTAAAAGCACTGCCAATAGTAATCATTGCTTTTAAATTTACATCCTCAAGGGGGGTTGGGTACATGGTATTGGCATGAAGCACTGTAATATTTTCTTTTAGAGTTCCTGAACTTATTAAGATATCTAAAGCATCTTCTATTTCACCTAAATTAGCCATTCCTGTAGAAAGAATTACTTTTTTATTAAGTAATCCTATATGACGTAAATAAGGGAGATTTGTTATTTCTCCACTTGGAATTTTAAATATCTTTAATCCCAAATTATTTAAAAGGTCTACACTCTCAAGATCAAAAGGGGTTGATAAAAACATTATATCTTTACTATCACAATAATCCATAAGCACTATGTGCGCATTAGAGTTTAGCTCTAACTTTTTTAGCATGCTATATTGACTATCATCAACTGTGTTCATATTTTCTTTTTGATATTGTGCTTTCTTGGCATTTTTAGATACCAAACTAGAGGCTTTAAAAGTTTGGAATTTAACTGCATCAGCCCCTGCATTAACTGCTACATCTATTAACTTCTTAGCCAAGTCAACTGAACCATTATGATTTACACCTGCTTCTGCAATTACAAATACACTCATTTAACAACACTCCCAGCCTTTGCAAAAAAATTATTCTGAATTCTAATTCCTTCTTTAGTAACAGCACCACTTCCGATAAAACTTCCATCGCCCACATCAACATCTCCATTAATTACTGCATTAGTAGAAATATGACAATGATGCCCAATTTTACTACCATGCTCTATTATTGACTTGCTATTAATAATACAATTATCACCAACACTCGCCCCAGCACCAATTAGAGCATCATGCATAATTATAGAACCAACTCCTATGGTAGAGTGATTCGAAACATAAGCTCTTGGTGAGACAATAACTGGCAACTTAAAACCTAACTTTAAAAGTTTATCAAATAAATTAATTCTTAATAATGGACTGCTAATTTGTCCAATTGTTATAAGCGCATTATCACAACTCTTCAAAAGGTTAATTAAATCTGAATCATCACAAATAATTTGGTGTCCAAGTACACTTTGTCCAAGATTTTCTGATTTGTCTACAATTCCAATAATATTAAAATGACCTTCTTGCTCAATAACATCTATAGCTGCTTTGCAATGACCCCCACCTCCAATTAAAATAATATCTTTCATAATATTACACTACTTGATATGTTGACAACTCTCTCTTCCAGCCACGCAGCATTAGTTAAATTTCCACACTGAGCTTCTTTAAACATTGGTAATTTATTCATTAATGCCCAGATTGGACGCGTCATAACACCTTTTGAATTAGTTTCATCTAAAAATAAGTTTCTTTCATCAAGATCTTTAAGAATAATAGAGTTTAACCAGAAATTAGATTTAGAGTTTTCAGGTTCAGAAACAAAGTGGATATTAGTACTTTTAAAAAAATTCTCATAAGATTTAGCTAAAAGCCTTTTACTTTTCAAAAAACTATTTAACTGTTCTAATTGAGCCACTATTAATGCAGCATTTAAATTGGGCATACGGTAATTGTACCCAATCATATCATGAGTATAGTTCCACTTATGCGGCTCTTTAGCTGTTGTAGTAATATGTTTTGCTTTTTTTGCTAACTCTTCGTTATTTGTGAGAATACAACCACCACCACCAGATGTTATAATTTTATTTCCGTTAAAGCTCATTACCCCAATGTCTCCAAAGGTTCCTGTATGTTTACCATTATAAAAACTACCTAATGATTCTGCAGAGTCCTCAACTAAGGTTATACACCATGTTTTACAAATTTTTTGAATATCATCAATTCGACAAGGATGTCCAAAGGTATGCATCGGTATGCATGCCTTAATAACATTTCCTGATAATTTATTGATGCATTGATGATTTTTGATAATAGCATTTTCTTTTAAAAAAACTTCTAATGCTAGTGGTGACATTCCCATAGTATCTTTATCAACATCAATAAAAATCGGTTTCGCATTACAATAACTAATTGCATTACAAGTAGCTACAAAGGTGAGGGGCTGAGTAATAACTTCATGACCACTTTCAACTCCTGAAATTAATAATGAGACATGTAATGCAGAAGTTCCATTACTAGTTGCAACAGCATATTTAGCACCTGTGTATTTAGCAATTTCTAGTTCAAATTTATCTACAAACTTACCAACAGACGAAACGAATGTAGAATCAATACATTCATTTAAATATTTCTTCTCATTACCAATAAATCTTGGCTCATGCAAGGGTATAAATGAATCTGTGTTATATACAGACCTAATAAAATCAACTATGTATGTGTTTTGTGTTCTAATCTTGTCGCTCATGAGGAATGTTATAATATCTTTGGTCCTCAGGATCCTTAATAATACCTTCTTGAACCATTCGTTTGACCTCCATAATACCATCTGGAACTCGCATACTTATCTCAAACCCAAGCTCTTTCTTAATTTTATCACTATTAACACGATAATCTCTTGGATCATCATTTTTGTCAACATACTTAATCTTAGCTTCAGGCAATATTTTTTTTATTTCATCAATAAGCATTTGCTTAGTGTAGTTTTCTTTAGTATCTCCAACATTAAAAACATTATAGGAAACTTTTTTAGAAGGGGATTTAAGTACGGTAATAAAAGCATTTGAAAAATCTTTTACATGACAATAAGGCCTCCAGAATTGCTCTCCAAAAATTACAAGTTCTCTTCCAAGCGCAAGGTCTTTTGTAAACTCATTTACAGTTAAGTCAAATCTCATTCTTGGAGAAAGTCCATATACTGTAGAAAATCTCAAAGAAGTTGGAGAAAAATCATCAGACTTTATCATCTCATTAAGCATATATTTTTCAAATTTAACCTTTAATTCAGCATAAAGTGAGACTGGTGCAAGTTTTGAATCCTCATCAACATATGATTCTGGATCCTCCATTTTTCCGTAATTACTACATGTAGATGCAAAAATAAATTTAGTTACACCAACCTCTTTACATTTGTCTACTAACCATTTTGTAGACTCCCAATTAGTTTTATGAGCAAGATCCGAATGTAATTTACAAGCAGGATCTCCAACAATTGCTGCCAAATGAATAACTGCATCAAATTTATTATCAGTTAGTATTCTATTAAATTTATTCCAATCATTGATATCACATTTAATAAATGAAAAATTATCTTTATGCCAAATATCTAATAGTGATTCACCACCAAACATTAAATTATCTACACAAGTTACAGAATAACCCTGAGAGAGGAGCTCCCTTAATAATCCAGATCCCACATAACCAGCACCGCCAGTAACTAAAACGTGTTCCACACATAACTCCTATTGTTTATTAAATATTTTAAAAATAAAATGCTAAAGACACGGCATTTAAAATGTGAGGTATTATCAACTTTTTCGACCAAAAAGTCCATTAATATTTCATTGCTTTCTTCACACAAAAGGTTTTAATACTAACCTGCAAAGATTAAGCAGATAATTGACAAAAAGCGAAGGTGAATTTACACTGTTGTGAAACTTACTTTACTTACTTTTTGTTCTAGTCATTATTTGAAATTTCTATCATTTCTTTGTAGGTACCAACATGAAAAACATTATTTTTATCTAATTTAACCACTCGGTCACACCCTTTAAGTGTGGTTAATCTATGGGCAATAATTAGGATAGTTAGCTTTTCCCCAAGCCCTGAAATTGCCTTCATTACTTCATTCTCAGTCATACTATCCAAAGCACTAGTCGCTTCATCAAATATTAATACATCTGCTTTTTTATATAATGCTCTCGCAATGCTAATTCTTTGGCGCTGACCTCCAGAGAGTCTCACTCCCCTCTCACCAACAAGTGTTTTAAAACCGTCTTTTGATTGCTCTATCATATCTTCAAGTTGAGCTTGCTTGGCAACTTCCTTAACTCTCTGATGATTTATCTCTTTAACTGGGATGCCAAATGCAATGTTCTCTTCAATAGAACTGTCTGAAAGATAAATGTTTTGAGGGACATGAGCAATATGAGCTTGCCAAGACCTAAGATTGTTATTAGCAAGTAGTGTTTGATCAATTGTTAATCTACCATCAGTAGGAGCAAGTAGCCCCATAATAATGTCTATTAAAGTGCTTTTACCACTTCCAGTAACACCCATAAATCCAATTCGTTCTCCTTTAATAATAGAGAGATTAATATTTTTCAAAACAAAAGGAGTAGTCTTAATATAACGAAAACTAAGATTTGTTAGTTTAATTTCTCTTTCAAATGGAATTGGAGTGGGTAAAGGTTGATTTACATAATCTGGGAGTGGCTGTTCAAGCAAAACCAATACATCTTTAAGAGAAGCCTCTACACCTCTTATTGAGCTAAATGATGCATAAGCCTGTTGGAGTGCAGGGAGAAGTCTTTGAGCACCAAGGGCCAAAGCTCCAAGCACAGGAATTGCTTTTGCCATTCCACCTTCTTGTTGACTCATCACAAAGGCAAGTACTGCAATTAAGGTCATACCTACTGATTCTAGTACATATCGAGGACCACCTCCAATAAATGCATTGTTTCCAGATGCACGACGAAGTGGAAGATCAGCACTTTGATACAATTTAGAATAAAAAGGTTGAGATCCGTCGATGAGAACATCACGAATTCCACCTAAACCTTCTTGTAATGATTTAATCATTTGAGTCGATTGCTCAGCAATAATCTTACTATTTTCTTTGAGCTGAAGTCCCGTAAATCTAATAATACCTATGTATAAAAAACCGAACCCAATAAAAGCTGACAAAGCTACAACTGTATCAATTATAAATAGAGCTGACATAATACTTATTATTAGAATAATTGAACTAATAAGATTTAAGAGTGGCATGATAACAGACCCAATTACTGTAGTGGTTTTTGCAATAATGCCATTAATTACTTCACTACTATTGCGTGATACATGAATTGCATATTCTTGATAGAGGGTAAGATTATAAATTTTAATACTAAGATCAGCACCTGTTGCATATGACAATCTAGTCGTTACATAAAGCAAAAGAAGGCGAATTGAACCTGCTAGCAGAGCTGCTGTTATGAATAATATCGTTAATGGCAATACAAGCTGGTTGGGCGCACTCAACTCCAGAGCATTAATCAATGGCTGCATAAGATGGTGCTGATATACCTGCTCTGGTGCAGTTAAAATTCCTAGGAATGGTATTATTGCACCAACACTCACAACCTCTAATAATGATGCAATAAACATTAAAATTAAAAGGATAAAAAACTGTTTCTGGCGACGAATCGTCAGATGACTCCAGAGTTTTTTTAATGACGATTTCTGCATAGTTTGATTAGTATTTGACTTTAATCTGGCAAAAGTTTTTACTAGATAGCATACTTCCATTAACCCTATCAATTTGAAATGATTATACTAACCCTAGTCCTAATGAATGTTTAAATTTTAACAAGTTTTCGTTTAACATATGGAACATAAATATTTATCAATTTAATAATGATGGTTTATAACAATATTGATTTTAATAACAAAACAATATTAATTACTGGTGGCGCAGGTTTTATTGGAAGTAGTCTCGCATTTTATTTTCAAAAAAATTATCCCAATTCGCGGTTAGTAGTTTTTGATTGTTTTAGAAGTGAAGCAACATTTTCTAATGGCAATTTACAAAGTTTTGGACATTACAGAAACTTAATTGGCTTTAAGGGTAATGTAATTTGTGGAAATATAAATAATAAAAATGATATAGAGTTACTCGAAGACTATAAATTTGACTATATTTTTCACCACGCAGCAATTTCTGATACTCGTGTTTATGATCAGACAGTTATTATTAAAACCAATGTTAACTCTTTTTATCAATTGCTAAATAAAGCTAAAAAAGATAATTCAATAATGGTGTATGCCAGTTCTGCTGCTGCTTATGGCAACCTACCTTCGCCACAAATTGTAGGAAATGAAAAACCTGAAAATCCTTATGGTTTTAGTAAGTTTTTAATGGATCAAATTGCTAATCGGTATTCCATTGACAATCCTGGTATGAAAATTGTTGGTTTAAGGTTTTTTAATGTTTACGGACCAAGGGAGTATTTCAAATCTTCAACGGCATCTATGGTCATTCAACTAGGCCATCAAATTCTAAATGAAAAAGCACCTCGTTTATTTGAAAATTCTAACTATATTTCTCGTGATTTTATTTATATTGATGATGTAATTCAGGCTTGCATTAAAGCATGTATTTCAAAACAAAGTGGGATCTATAATGTTGGAACAGGAATTGCAAGAAACTTTCAAGAAATTGCTGACATCTTACAAAAAGAATTAGGTACTAATCTAGTGACAGAGTATTTTCCTAACCCGTATGATGGATATCAAATGAACACTTTGGCAGATATATCAACTACTAGGGAAAAATTAGGATTTGATCCTAAGTTCTCTTTAGAAATGGGTATCAAGTCCTATATTCCTGAAATTCTTAGTTCTCATGGTACTGATATCTCATGATTGATTTACAAAATAGTACTCCTAAAATTTTAGTTATTGGTGATTTAATGATTGATCACTACCTTTGGGGCTCATGTGAACGGATATCTCCAGAAGCTCCAGTGCAAGTGATTAATGTTTCTAATGAAAGCTCTGTTTTAGGTGGTGCGGGTAATGTAATTAAAAACCTTCATTCATTAGGAGCGGATGTTGATGTCATAAGTGTCATAGGTAACTGTAAGGTGTCTAGAGAGCTCAAAGCATTACTAAAAGATATTAATGTAGACACCCAATACTTAGTCACTGAAAAAAAACGGATAACTAGTAAGAAAAGTAGGATAATTGCAGCACATCAGCAAGTTGTTCGATATGACCATGAAAGTACTGATGAAATTAATAAAAACTCAGAAAAAACTCTTCTTGATTTATTTAAAACAGTTGTATGCAATTATGATGTTATTCTCCTTTCTGATTACGGTAAAGGGGTATTAACATTTGAGCTAACGCAATCATTAATTTCTATTGCTAGTGAAAACAAAAAAAAATTATTGGTTGACCCTAAGGGCTCAGATTATACAAAATATAAAGGCGCTTATCTTTTAACTCCAAATAAAAAAGAGGCTTGTCAGGCAACAAACATTAGCATACAGGATAATAAAAGCCTTACTGAAGCCATTAAAATCCTTAAAAAACAATGTAATTTAGAAGTTTCCCTTATTACATTAAGTGAGCAAGGTGTGGCAATTTTTGATAATGAATTACGAATTCATCCTACTGTTGCTATAGAAGTATTTGATGTAACTGGTGCAGGAGATACCATCCTTGCATCCATTGGTTTTGCATTATCATGCAATAAAAATATAGATGAGGCTGTTAAATTTGCAAATTTAGCTTCAGGAGTAGTAGTCGGTAAAATTGGATCTGCCACTGCAACAATAAATGAAATTATCGAATATGAATCAAGCCTAAACAAATCAAACAGTTTTGAACACATTAAAACTTTTGATGAAATATCAGCTATAGTCTATGAATTAAAAAATAAAAATAAAAAAATTATTTTTACTAATGGATGTTTTGATATTTTACATATTGGTCACATAAAATACCTTGAAATGGCAAAAAGCTTTGGA
>MDTF01017776.1_pt1 | contig 32128 bp, 27 predicted proteins | sample 811191 | NCBI WGS metagenome assembly MDTF01 (sample SAMN05326649, study PRJNA326480) | marine metagenome | isolation source: seawater | place: Southern Ocean | collected 2011 | reverse complement strand
GCTGGAAGTATTGATGCCGGATATGAACGGCATTGTGCGCTGCAAACGAATACCTCGACAAGACTGTCAGACGCTATTTAAAAGTGGTCTCAAGGCTCCGGTGTCAACGATTTTATTGAACGCGCTAGGGGAATTTTGTGATCAGGTTGACTTTGCCAATCTCGCGGGCGATCCGGACAAACTGATTCATCCGATAGCCAATACCTTGGCACCTATAACCTGGTTAAAATCCAACACTGCGCAAGTCATGGCGACGTTTAGCGAACTCGACGGTAGTCCAACGCTGTTTGACTCGCGCAATATCTTGCAGCAAGCGTCAAAGCCACTGTATGCCATGGGCTTAAAAGCAGTGGTGGCTATTGAGTTGGAGTTTTATCTCATTGAAGATGGCGAAAACTGCACGCCGAAACCGAAACTGGCAAAAGTTCCGGGGACGCGTATTGATCAGGTCGGGATTCAATATGCGATGCCGGAGGACCTCTGGGATCACGATGATTTTTTAGAGGATGTCAGGCGTGCCTGTGAGGCACAACGGGTACCCATGACTGCGGTGCATTCGGAGTTTTCACCAGGGCAGTTTGAAATTAATTTACAGCATGTTGACGATCTCCTGACCGCCTGTGATCAGAGTATTATGCTCAAGCGTATTATTAAGGGAGTGGCTCGCCAGCACGGTATGGCTGCGAGTTTTATGGCTAAACCCTTTACTCAGATTGCCGGCAGTGGATTACACATTCACTTGAGTTTATACGACGCTCAGGGCAACAATATATTTGCCGATGAGCACTCCGACCAGACTCCCGCGATTGCCGATAGTTTGCGCCATGCTGTCGGTGGTCTGGCTGCTACTATGCCTGAATCTATGGCGATTTTTGCACCTAATGCCAATTCCTACAGGCGGTTGGTACCCGATAACTTTGCCCCGCTGACACCTAACTGGGGTTACAACCATCGCGACGTTGCGCTGCGTATTCCAGTTTCCGGTCACCGCGATCGTCGCTTGGAACACCGAGTTGCGGGGGCTGATGCCAACCCATATTTGGTTATGGCGGCGTTGGTTGCCGGCATCCACCACGGCATCGAAGAGCGTCTCAAACCGGACGAAATGGTTGCAGAGGGTACCACTTTGGAACAGCAGATTACCCTGCCGCGGGTCTGGTCTCGTGCGTTGGATGAATTTGATGCGGCGACTGTATTGCCGCGCTACCTGGGCGACGAATACTGTCGGCTTTTCGGTACAGTGCGTCGCGGCGAGTGCGAGCAGTTCGCCGCGCGCGTGTCGAATGTCGATTACGACTGGTATCTGCGTTCGATGTAGGCTGGATTATGTGCCCAAAAAATGGTGGCATGCAGCGTCATCATTTAGTTAGCTATATGATGATTTAGTTAGCTATATGATGATTTAGTTAATTATTGTATAGTGCGCTCTTGCCTGTACACGCCAACACATAAGGGGTATTTGCATGAAATTTATTGCGACGGACGTCTCTGATACTCGCGAGAAAATGGTCGGCATGGCAAGCGCTCAACTCGAACACCAAGGGTTTGCGGTTGACTCGTACTTTTACCGCTCTCATGTAACCTATGAGGCCGAATTAGAAAATATTATATTTAAAAGTTGGCTGTATGCTGGTCACATCAGCCAGATTGCCAATAATGGTGATTATTTCTTGTTCGATATCGGTGAAGATTCGATCATTATTAATCGCGATAGCAACGGCGAGATTTGTGTTATGCACAATATCTGCCGCCATCGAGGTGCCCGGGTCGTCGAGGAACCGAGCGGCAATCGTCGAACGTTTGTATGCCCCTACCATGGCTGGGCCTATAGCAATGATGGTTCGCTCAAGCGGGCGCGCGAGATGGATCAGTTAGCGGGTTTTTCCTGCGCCGATTACGCACTGAAAAAAATTCGCTTTGAAGTATTTCACGGTATGATTTTTATCAATTGCGATCCACAGGCAGCGGATTTTATTGGCCCGTTGGAAAATATCACTCGCCAGTTGGGTGCATACGATTTAACTCACGCCAAGGTGGCGGATGCCAAGACCTACCGTATCAATGCCAACTGGAAGCTCTGTCTAGAAAATTATTTAGAGTGCTATCACTGTTCGAGCTCACACCGACAATACGCAAAGCTACACACCCTTCAGGCGGCTTTTGAGAAGGTGAAGCCGCTAAATGAGGCGATGTGGGCGCGCGCCGCCGAAGTCACCGGTGTGCCCGGTATTGCCGAGGAATATTACGGTTATTACAACGATTCAGCATCTTTTGGAGCCTGTTCATACCACAGTCGATACGCGCTGTATGACGGCGTTAAAACCGGCAGCGCAGACGGCCAACCGCTGGCGCCGCTGATGGGCAATATGAAAGGTTACGATGGTGGAGCGGGAGATTTTCAGATGGGGCCGCTGACATTCATGTTGAACTACCCGGATCACTGTGTGTTGTATCGCTTCATTCCTCGAAGCCTTACCGAGACTGATATGGAGCTTGTCTGGTACGTCAATGGCAACGCCGAGGAGGGGGTAGATTACGACCGTGAAAAGCTCACGTGGATGTGGCACCACACTAGCTTGGAGGATGAATACATTATTTTGCGCAATAGTGAGGGGGTCAATTCGCGATTCTATCAGCCTGGGCCCTACCATCCGGAGCATGAAGCTACCTGTATGGAATTTATTCGCTGGTATCTAAAAACACTGGTAAGTACTGCTGCCTAAACTGCCGATATTAGAGGGTTACTTTGTTTTTAAAATCGACCGCTGACACCAAAGAACACGCCCCGTCCTTTTACGCGGCGACTGCCAATTGGCAGACTAACTACCCGCAGTTGGAGGGCGATATTGACGTCGATGTCGCGATTGTCGGAGGCGGCTTTAGCGGCGTCGCGACAGCCGTTGAGCTTGGCGAACGCGGCTACAACGTGGCATTGCTCGAATCCAACCGAATTGGCTGGGGAGCGAGCGGTCGCAACGGGGGTCAAATTATTGGCGGCTATGGGCGAGATCCGAGCGCACACCGCGCTAGGATCGGTAGCGACGGCGTCGCAGTGGTAGAAGAAATGGGTTGGGAATGCGTCGAGATCATCAAACAACGGATTGAGAAATACCAAATCGATTGCGATTTAAAGTGGGGATATTGCGAGGTTGCGCTGAAAAAGCGGCACTTAAAAGCCTATCGCGAATGGGCCAAAGAAGAGCCCGCTATGGAATTGTTGGATTGCGACGAAATCAAACAATATGTCAATTCAGGGCTTTATTTGGGTGGCTATTACCGCGAGGACTGGGGGCATATTCAGCCGCTCAATTTATGTATTGGCGAGGCTAGGGTTGCCGAGTCATTGGGTGCGCAAATTTTTGAGCAATCAAAGATAACTGCGATTAGCTATGGCGACAAACCGACAGTAACGACTGAGAAAGGTCGGGTCAAAGCCGATCACGTGATTTTGTGCGGGAATGCTTACATGGGTAATTTGGTGCCCTACTTAGACGCCAGAGTGCTGCCGGCGACCAGTTGCGTGCTCGCCACTGAACCACTTGACGACCAACAACTGGCGCAGAGTATGGTGCGCGATGTGGCAGTTTGCGATTCCAGAACAGCCCTCGATTACTACCGATTATCGGCCGACAAGCGCCTGTTGTTTGGCGGTCTGTCGAACTACAGCGGACTCGATCCGACTAACGCCACTGCCATTTTGCAAGCCAAAATGCATAAAGTTTTCCCTGCTTTGCGCGGCGTTAAAATCGACTACAGCTGGTCGGGAAAGATGGGTATTAGCGTGCGTCGGATGCCGCAAATTGGCCGTGTTGCAAATAGTAATGTACTCTACATCAGTGGCTATTCGGGTCACGGTGTGGCGCCTACCCACATGACCGGACGGATTCTCGCTGAGGCGGTGGATGGTGATAGCCGGCGTTTCGACATTATGAACAAGATGTTTCATATGCCTTGGCCGGGAGGGAAATTACTGCGTCGGCCGGCGATGGCGGCGGGGATGATGTTCTATAAATTATGCGATCGGTTATAACCCGCTAATGAGCCGACGGGTGAGTATTTACCTGCATATGGATGATGAAAACTCTGGGTAGATCGCCGACTATTTGCGTCTCCGGCAGATACCGTACGACGTAGTTTGTGCCTTTCTGGGACCGCCCGTTGCGCCGTTAGACAGTAATGTGGCGGGTCTCATGTTTATGGGTGGAGTCATGAGTGCCAATGACAATCTAGACTGGTTGCGTCAGAAGGTGGTGCTTGTCTAACAGGCTTTGGAGCGGCGCATAGCGTGTTTGGGTCACGGCCTAGGCGGACAACTAATTGCCAAAGCGCTGGGGCAAACTGTGACGCTCAGTGCGGTTGCCGAAGTAGGGTGGCGCGCCTGCCGCCGCCAACCGCGCGCTGTAGCTGATGATTGGTTGGGGATATCGAAGATCCGTTTATTATGTTTAACTGGGAGTATGAATCTTTCGCAGTGCCGGTCGACGGCGAGTTGCTGTTGTCATCGCCGGACTGCCGCAACCAAGCGTTTAGCTACCGCGATAACGCTCGCCTTGCAGGGTCATGCAGAGATGACCGAGGCGTTACTAACCAGTTGGCTGGGCCGTGGCGCTCAGATCTTCTCGAGCACAGTGCTAGCGTGCAGATTTGTCCTGCAATTGTGGCGCCAATGGTTGACAATATTACGCGCTTGAACGAGGTTACCGAGCAGCTATATCGGCGCTGGACGGCCACGTTAACGCTGTAAATTGAAGAGGTGGGCAGTTTGAAAAGTGACAGCCATAGAGATGTCTACAACCAACACTTACTGCATCCTTGGGGTGATCTTTCGGCTCTGGGCGAAGATCGTTCGACTTCGGTGATCGTCCGTGGTGAGGGCGCCTATATTTTTGATGCAGAAGGCCATCGTCTGCTCGATGGCCCTGCCGGGATGTGGTGCATGCAAACCGGTTATGGCCGCCGTGAAATCGCCGATGCAGTGGCCGAGCAGATCATGGCATTGAGCTATTCGACATCTTTTAGCTTGATTAACACCCGAGAGTTGGAGCTGGCAGCGCGGATTGCCAGTCAAACGCCAGGCGATTTAAACCGGATATTCTTTACCACCGGTGGTTCAACCGCCGTCGACTCGGCGTTGCGGCTCTGTCAACTGGCCAATAATATTAAGGGTCAGCGCGACAGGAAACACATTATAAGTCGCGAGAAAGCCTATCACGGGAGTACCTTTTTGTCGGCGTCGGTCACCGGTAAAGAGCGCGATAAAACCGCTATGGATACGTTGCAGGAGCTGGTACATTTTTTGTCTGCGCCTTGCCATTACTATCACCCTCAGTTCGCTACCGAGGACGAATTCTGCGATTTTTTGGTGGCCGAGTTAGAGCAAAAAATCCTTTCCATCGGTGCCGACAAAGTGATGTGTTTTATCGCCGAGCCGATTCTCGCTAGCGGCGGCGTGATTGTACCGCCAAAAGATTACCACCGTCGCTGTTGGCAGTTGGTCAAGAGTTACGGTATCACTTACATTGCCGATGAGGTTGTCACCGCTTTCGGCCGCCTTGGCCACTGGTTTGCGTCCGAGGCCGTGTTTGGTATCGTTCCAGACATCATTATTTTCGCCAAGGGTGTGACCTCCGGCTACATACCGATGGGTGGGTATGCGGTGTCCGAGCAATTTATGCATCAAATCAGCGGCGACAACGCAGATGGCTGCCTGTATTCGAATGGATATACGTGGTCGGGTAATCCGGTCGCCTGTGCTGCGGCTCTCGCCAGTTGGGACATTTTGGAACGCGAGAATTTACTCCAACAGGTGCTCGATCTGGGACCTTATTTCCAGAGTCAATTGCGCACCCTCAAGGATAATCCATTGGTCGGCGATGTTCGTGGTGCCGGATTGATGGCGGCGGTTGAGATGCGTATCAAGGCGTCCAGTGAGGCGCAGTTGTTAGAGCGCGATTATGCGATTGGCGAGATGGTCGATCGCCACTGTCAGGAACTCGGTTTGTTGGTTAGGCCGTTTATCAATATTTGTATTATTTCGCCGCCATTGATTATCAGTAAAGAGCAGATTGATGACTTGGTGGAGGCTCTGCGCGAGGGTTTAAAGCGAACCTTGGCAGATCTGCGAGAGCAGCATATTTGGGTTGACTAGGGGCTACACCGTCGCGCAACGCTTTGGGCGCGCCAAGAATGGCCATCAACGGTTTTGAAAATTGCGTTGTGAAGCCGCCATAACTGTGCTCAGAGGGGCTGCCAATGTCGGACAACGACGCACTCGAAAGTTACTCTATGTTTGCCAATGTATACAGTTATATGGGTTTACCACTGTCGCGGGATCTTACCAATGCCGATCTAGCGGTGTTGGGTATTCCCTATGATTTGGCTACCACCGGCCGTGCCGGAACGCGTCATGGTCCGCGCGCAGTTAGGCAGGCATCGGCTAATTTACGCTGGGAAGAGAAGCGCTGGCCTTGGTCGTTCAATGCGTTCGAGCGGATGGCTGTGATCGATTATGGCGATCTCGAATTTGATCCTGGTGAGTCGCAATCTATGGTTGATACGGTGCTCGACCATGTCGCCAGTATTCATGCTCAAGGCAGTCGGACACTCGCTATTGGCGGCGATCATTTCGTCACTCTACCGCTGTTAAGAGGCGTCTATGCAGAACATGGTAAGTTGGCTCTGGTGCAATTCGATGCGCACACGGATACCTATCCTGAGAGTTCTGAATACGATCATGGCGGCATGTTTCATACGGCTCCCAAGGAGGGGATTATAGATCCGAATCGGTCTATTCAAATCGGTATTAGATCCGAATTCGATGCGAATAACCACGCGTTTGAAGTTATCGACGCTGCCGCCGCCAACGACATGGCGTGTGCGGATATCGCAGCCGCAATTGTCAACCGGGTGGGCGAGATGCCGGTTTATTTGACGTTTGATATTGACTGCCTAGACCCGGCTTATGCTCCGGGGACCGGCACGCCGGTGGTCGGTGGTTTGAGCACCGACAGGGCGTTAAAAATTCTTCGAGGATTAAACGGCTTGAATATAGTCGCTGCCGATGTGGTCGAAGTATCGCCACCCTACGACCACGCCGAGATCACTGCGCTGGCCGCCGCAACCATAGGTTTAGAACTGATTTATTTGATGGCTGCGGTAGATAAATAACGCTACAACGCGAGTGAGTACTTATAGAAATCGGTTTCTCGAAGGTAACCATAGGCCTCGTAGAGCGCCTGCGCATTGATATTGTCGATCGCGGTTTCTAAATCTATGCGCGAAGCTCCGCTATCACGCGCCGTGCCCTCCGCGCGGGCCATCAGAGCCTTGCCCACGCCGCGATTACGCGTGCTGGGGTCGACAAATAAGTCGTAAAGAATCCAGATTGGACTGGCGTCGACGCTGCAAAACGATGCGTATAATTGGGTAAACCCAACTGCCTTTTGATGCGCAATATCGCCATCCCACGCGATTAAGATGATCGAGCTAGCGGTGCTGATTCGGTCGTAAAGGTAGGTCTCAGCCAATCTTATATTTGCTTCCTGCTGGTAAAATTGTCGGTACAGGTCAAATAGCGGTGCGACCGCGCCGAGATCATCGATAGTTGCAACGCTGATGCTCGTCGGGCCGTTACTAAGCCCCAGGTCTGGGTCCTTAGAGGCTGGCATTGGATAGCACCAGGGGAAGATGCTCGCTAAAAAACACCGGCAAACATGTCGGGCGTCGTCGCGGTCATAGTTTTCGCCAGCAAATAATATCTCTTTCCAGACTTCTTCGGTAATCCCTGATATGGCGTTGGCTATCGCTCGAGCATTAATTTGAGATTGTTTATCAGCGCGACGGATTATCTGGTCGCAGAGGCTTAGAATCAGCTTATAATTTTGCTGGTCGAGGCTACCCCGTATGCTTTGATAGTCCTCCCGCCCGCGACTCTCAGAGTCAAATGCATGCCATACCGCCATCTTGCGATGTTCGGTAATTTCGGGGTCGAGTGAGGCGTCAATAATGGCGGCGAGGCGAACGGCGGGATCGGGCCCCGCATTTTTTAATGCCTTGGCAATACTGCGATCGAACTCCTCAGAGACAAACCGCAGCGTTTCCAGCAGAAGTGTTTCTTTGCTATCGAAATGAAAATTCACCGTGCCGGCGGTCACGCCTGCAATCGAACTAATTTTTGCCAGTGTCAACTTGGATAAGCCATATTCGGCAATCGCCGTGATGGTGGCATCGATCAGAAGTTTTCGCCGTTCTTTGTGGATGGGCGGATGACTAATCGGCATGCTCGTTGGCCTTATATGAGAGGTAGGTCACTACACCCAGACGCGTTGTAGCATTGCGGGCTGAATAACTGTTGAATCGGCTAAACGGTTGTATAATGTTCTTACGGCGTTGGATTGGCAAGTATTATCATGTGACTATTCGCGTCTGGATATTGCTATTACAACCCACTGGAGAATCTATGTCTTATCAACTGCCGGGGCCAAAGACTCTGGAAAAACTTCAATCTGGACGCGACCTGATGCGGCATGGTTTGCGTTATGACAGCGCGGCCAAGGTCTCTGCGGCGCGCGGATTTATTCCACCGGCGCAGATTCTTGTCGGCCGAGCTGAGGGCGATTTTGTCTGGGATCTGGATGGCAATCGCTTTATCGATTTTCAAAACGGCTGGGCCACCAATGCGCTGGGCAATTGTCATCCGGAGATTATAGAGGCGGTACATGCAGCCCACCGACGCTACGGTTATCATTGGGAGCATCCTTTACGCTTTGAACTAGCGCAAAAGTTGGCAGATATTATGCCTGCTAAGCAGCTGCCGCGATTTACCTTTGAGGTCTCTGGAACCGAAGCTGTGGAGTCGGCCGTGCATCTGGCCCTGTGCTACACCCAGCGCCGGCAGATTATTAGTTTCACCTCGGCTTTTCACGGTGCAGGGTTGGGTACTAAGATGATCAGTGGCTACACCAGCGAGCATAATTTGTACATGGAGCCTTGGGCCGGAGGCGTGATCAAGGCGCCATATCCGCACTCGGAGAATATTCCGGCCAACATGACGTCCCAGCAATACATCGATTTTTGCTTGTGGTATTTGGAAAGTCACATTCCAGAGTATATTGCACCGGCAGATAACATCGCTGCGATCATCATCGAGCCCGGTCTAGCCGAGGGTGGCAACTGGATACCATCGCTGGACTTTATTCAGGGTATCCGTCGAATTTGTGATAAATACGACTGGTTAATGATCGTCGATGAGGTGCTTACGGGATTGGGGCGTACTGGACGCATGTGGGGTATCGAGCACTACGATGTCGTGCCAGACATGCTGGTGGTCGGCAAAAATCTATCCGGAGGTATAGAACCCTGTGCGGGAGTGGCTACTAGAGACGAGATTCTCGGTGATAATCCGCGGGCATCCGCAGGCAGTACGTTTGCCGGTACCCCGGCAGGCTGTGCCGCGGGGTTAAAGACCCTAGAGATATTCGAACGTGATAAGTTGGTACTGCGGGCGCAACAACTGACGGCATTTGCCGAACAGCGCATGGCTGACTGGGCCGAACGATATTCCATCGTCAGCGAAGTGCGTTGCTTAGGATTGCTGATGGGGATTTCTTTTACCCATCCAGATCGCGATCAAATGCCCGATGATTACGACGATAGTTGGATTGCGCGCACCGTGCGGAATGAGATGCTCATCAATGGTGTCTGGGCTATCTGCGATACCGAACCGACTGTTCGCATGTACCCAGCGCTCACTATGGATGAGGGCGTGTTTGTCGAAGCGCTAGATATTCTGGAGGCGGCGATACAAACAGTCGACAAAGGCGGTAGGCTGGTCGGTGACTACCCGTCCATACCCAGCGGTGTTACAGGCTTTTAGCGGTAGCGTTGACAACTAGCTCGGTTGTTATAGATTTTTTAGAAACTCGGGGGGGTGCAGGCGCTGATCAGTTCACAGGGTTGCCTGCCAACATTTTTGAAGTGGTGGGGGATGGTGCTTTTAAAATAATAGGCGTCGCCAGGCTTCAATGTTTTAATCTGCTCGCCGACCTGCACCTGCAGCGTACCGGTTAAAATAATACCGCACTCTTCGCCGTCGTGTTCGATGCTGTGCTGGCCGGTGTGAGCGCCGGGCTGATAGCACTCTTTCATCATCTGAATGGCTCGATTACCGAGGTGATTACCAACCTGCAGGTAAGAAACCCCCTTGTCGCCGAGTTCGAGTAATGTGTCGGCACTAAAAAAGACTTGCTCTGAATAGCTGAAATCGTCGGCAAAGAACTCTCCCAGGCTGATCGGAATGCCGCTGAGTACTTTTTTTAATGTGCCAACCGTAGGGTTTAATGCACCTGACTCGATTTGCGAGATGGTGGCATTCGCAACGCCAGCCGCTTTAGCTAGCTGGCGTTGCGATAGCCCGATTTTGCCACGGATTTCGCGTAATCGGCGGCCGGTTTCATGTTCCATGGGTGGTCTCCAAAGATTTTTTTAAATAAGTGTTTAATATAGGAAACACTTATTTAAAAAAGTTCTTGTAAATCAACATGATAATATTTTTGCATAACGACTTGTGTAACATACCTATCAGGTTTTACAGTGTCAACCTAACGAAATGTTTCCTCGGTCACGTTTGACCGGATTCTCAGTTACCTTTCACCAGTTTATGCACGAGGCAAATATGCAATCACCATCTACCGATCTACCTATGGATGCCTATTGGATGCCGTTTACCGCCAATCGGGATTTTAAAAAATCGCCGCGGCTAATAGCCTCGGCTCAAGGGCATCATTATATCGCCGACGACGGGCGTAAACTGTACGACGGATTCTCTGGTTTGTGGACATCCGGTATTGGCCATTGTCATCCGAAAATAGTCGCAGCAGTCCAGCATCAGGTGGCTGAAATGGATCTCTGTATGGGTTTTCAATTGGGTCATAACAAAGCGTTTGAATTGGCCGATAAGCTGACGAAACTGGCACCCCAAGGCCTGGAGCATTGTTTTTTTACCAATTCTGGCTCGGAGTCAGTGGACACTGCATTAAAGATTGCCCTCGGGTATCACCGCGCGCGCGGTGATGCAAGTCGCACCCGTTTGATCGGCCGTCAACGGGGTTATCATGGGGTTAATTTTGGCGGCATTTCGGTCGGTGGCATCGGTCCCAATCGAAAAGCTTTTAGCGCCAATTTAATCAACGGCGTCGACCACCTTTCGCACACCCATAATTTACAACACGCTGCCTTTAGTCACGGCCAACCCGAGTGGGGTGCTCATTTAGCCGAGGAATTAGAGACGTTGGTGGCATTGCACGATGCCAGCACCATCGCTGCAGTCATCGTCGAGCCGGTAGCGGGAGCCACAGGTATTTTACCCCCGCCGCTGGGCTACCTTGAACGCCTGCGCGAAATCTGTACTCGGCATGGCATCCTGTTGATTTTTGACGAGGTTATTACCGGCTTTGGCCGCGTTGGTGCGCCATTTGCCGCGCAGCGCTTTGGGGTGCTCCCGGATATTATCACCGTTGCCAAGGGGCTGACTAATGGCGTTATCCCAATGGGCGCGGTCTTGGTTAGCGAAAATATTCACCGGGCATTCATGCAGGGCCCAGAGCAGACGGTCGAACTGTTCCATGGTTACACTTACTCTGGTCATCCAATTGCCGCCGCTGCTGGCCTCGCTACGCTTGAGGTTTACCGCGAGGAAGGGAGTTTTGAGCAGGCCAGAGAGTTGGAAACTGTGTTTGCCGAGGCAATTCATGATTTTGACCATCACGCGATGGTTATCGATGTCCGAAATTTAGGTCTAATGGGCGCTATCGAGTTGGCTCCTAAAGACGGTGCGCCGGGGGCGCGTGGCTTAGAAGTGCATAAACGGTGTTTTTGGGACGAGAACCTAGTCATCAGAAACAGTTTGGATATCATTCAATTCTCGCCGTTTTTGAATTCTAGGCCAGAGGATATTCGCAGCATGTTTGCCTCGGTTCAGCGAGTTATTGAAAAATTAGCCTGAGTATAAAAATTCACCGCATAGCGCCTATGTGCCGAGTTAATTGCCCGTTGGCGAATTATCTTAGGACTTAAACGCGATGCATCGTCCGCTACAAATTGGTCTGTTACTTGCGGTATCTCTGCATGCTTTTGACGAGATGGCGTTGGTGATTGTGCTGCCGACCATCAGTGTGGAACTGGGTGGTTCGGCACTTTACGGCGTGACGCTAGCAGCCTACGTACTAGCAGCGTTAGTGTCCACCGCCTGGTGTGGCGATTGGCTCGACCGGCACGGGCCCTACGGGGCATTTAACATCGCGTTGCTGTGCTTTGCCGGGGGCCTAATATTGGCAACTCAAGCGCAAACTATAGAGACTTTTATATTTGCGCGGATTCTCCAAGGGATTGGCGGCGGTATTGTCTTTACTCTGGCCTACAGCGTTACCAATCAGCTATGCGCTGCAGATGAAAAGTCGCGGATGGTGGCTTGGCTGGATAGGGCCTGGCTATTGCCCTCGCTGTTAGCACCAGCATTTGCAGGCCTGTTAGTCGAGGTCTGGAGTTGGCGGGGACTTTTTTGGCTGCAATTGCCACTGTTATTGGTCATGGCAGTGCTACTAAAAAAACCGATGAGACAACTTCGGCGCCCGCTTACGGCTTATAAATTTGCGAGTTTAATTGGTGCCTTGCGCATCGGTCTATGTTGTCTGGCGGTGGTGGTGTTGACGGCACAACCACTGCACAGCGGTTGGCTGTTGTTACTACCATTGGGTTGGATGATGTGGCGTCCGCTGTCGCATGTGTTGCCGCCGCAATGGTGGCAGTTGCGTACTCCACTAGCGTTGACCGTAGTTTTGCATGGTGGGGTATTTTTTGTATTTTATGGGGTTGAATTGTACTTGCCTCTATATTTAATCGAGGCGCGTGGTATGGGTATAACGGCTACGGGGCTGGCGTTGACCTGCGCAGCTTTTACCTGGGTTGGCGCATCTTTTTTACAATCCGTAGCAGATCGGCATATTAGTCACCGCCAGTCACTACTCGTGGGTATATTATTGTTTGCACTGGCTTTGCTGATGTTGGCACTATTGTTACTGCCGACAATGCCGTTGTGGATAATCTATCCAGCTTGGGGGCTGATGGGATTTGGTATGGGATTCGCTTACAACAGTGTCGCGACAGCGGCGATGTTAGCTACCGAGAGCGGTCGCGAGGGCGCCACGGCAAGTGCTACGGGGGTTATGGACAGTCTTGGCATTGGATTGGCTGCAGGTCTTGGTGGCGCACTGAAGAATCAAGTCGAGTATCGCGGTGGAGGCTTGGACCTCTTTATGCAGTTGATTGGTTTGTTGATGTTAGCGGTAAGCTTTTGGTTAGCATGGACTACCTGGAGGCGCTTTCCGAAGGATAAATCTTGGCACCTTGGCCCTTGATGAAACGAATGTAGCGTTTGTCGGCGACCGATGGCGTAGGGTCTTTTAAATGCCGCAAAAACGTACAAGATGCGACCAAAAAACTCTGACGCTGAATTGTCAGCGCTAAAGTGGCTGTTTGCAGCCAAATAATGGAGACAAAAATGAAAAATTATCGGCAGTTTTACATCGATGGGCAATGGATCGATAGTGTTCATGCATGCGATTTTACAGTTGAAAACCCGTCCACTGAACAACTGATTGGGGTAATTTCTCTCGGCTCTAGTGATGATGTCGATATTGCCGTAGCTGCCGCACGCCGAGCATTTGCCAGCTACGCTCAGACATCGCGAGAGGCGCGTATAGCGCTACTGGAACAGTTACTCGCGGTATACATAGATCGCTGCGACGAAATGGCTGAAGCGATTAGTCTCGAGATGGGTGCGCCAATCGACTTTGCCATTGAGGATCAGGCTTACTGTGGCCGCGGCCATATAGAGGCTGCGTTAATGGCGCTAAAGACCTTCGAGTTTAAGCAAAAACGACAGAATGCGACTATTGTCAGAGAGCCCATTGGAGTCTGCGGTTTTATCACTCCCTGGAATTGGCCGATTAATCAAATTTCTTGCAAAGTGGCTCCGGCGTTGGCGACTGGTTGTACCATGTTGCTCAAGCCGAGTGAGATAGCGCCACTGTCGGCGCAGATCTTTAGCGAGATGATTCATCAAGCGGGAATTCCAGCCGGAGTTTACAATATGATTCACGGTGATGGACCTGGTGTCGGCACGGCTATTTCCTGCCATCCGGATATTGATATGGTGTCATTTACCGGTTCGACCCGCGCAGGAAGAGCTGTTTCACACTCCGCCGCCGAGAGTATAAAACGGGTGACCCTAGAGTTGGGTGGCAAGTCGCCAAATATTATTTTTGAGGATGTGGATCTCGAAGCCACAGTGGCGCGAGGGGTCAACGACTGTATGGAAAATGTCGGTCAATCATGCAATGCGCCGACGCGTATGCTGGTGCCTAGTCAACTCTATACCGAGGCGGTCGCATATGCAGTAAAAGCGGCGAGTGCCATAGCTGTGGGGCGAGCCGACCAGCCTGGTGCGCATATAGGCCCGCTGGTCAGCCGACTGCAATATAACAAAGTACAGGACTTAATTCAGACCGGCATCGAGGAGGGCGCTCGGCTGGTGGTGGGCGGACTTGGTAAGCCCGAGGGATTCGAGACCGGTCACTTCACTAAACCGACGGTGTTTGCCGATGTAGACAATCAGATGACCATTGCTCGCGAGGAGGTATTTGGGCCGGTGCTAGTGATGATTCCATTCGATAGCGAACAACAGGCAATCGACCTAGCCAATGACACACCCTATGGTCTTGCGGCCTATGTTAACAGTAACAATGAGGCACTTGTCGATCGTGTTACGAGCCAATTGAGAGCTGGCATGGTGCGCGTGAATGGCGCGTCACACTTATTCAGTTCGCCATTTGGCGGATATAAACAATCGGGCAATGGTCGCGAGTGGGGAGCTTTTGGCTTTGATGACTACCTCGAGATCAAGGCGATCAGTGGCGGTGGTTAACGACTCTATATTGATGATCGCGGCCGGTACGATTCAAGTAGTGAGAGTATCATCGACTTGAGGTCGGCGAGACTTGATCTAGAACGTGGATTGGTCTGTGCCACTACGGCCAGCAGCACCGCGTGAGTGGTCTCTAAATAAACTTGCCCGATGCGCTCGAGTTGAGTGCGCGTGCCTGTCAAAGCGAGGCGTTTGAAGATGTTAGCTAGTTTGCCTATGACCAACTGATCGTGTTGAATGTCTAGCTCGCGCAATTCTGGGATATTCCAAAGCGCCTGTGCGAGGGGCAAAACTGCGGCTTGGTCCCGGTAAACTTTTGACATCCCATCAATCGCCAAGTCGACAAAGCCGGCCAGCGTTAAACCTTCGATGTCGAGACTTTCCATGCTGTTCATAGCGATCGTCATCTGTTCGAGCCAAGCTTCTCCGAGGCAGTATAGAATAGCGTGCTTATTGGGGAAATAGTGGTACAGCGAGCCCACGGAAATATTCAGGTTACGCGCGATCAGAACAGTGGTCAGGTCGTCGATGCCAACCTCTTCCAATAGCCGAGCAGTGGTTTCTAGAATCTGTCGAGCACGTTGCTGAGAGCGTTGTTGCACTGGACGGCGGCGCTGGCTGAGGGAGGTCTTCAATTTTTCTTGGCGCTGGCTAGACATCGGTCTGATAACTCCGCTGAATATCCACTAGGACAAAACTAAATAGGTGTCGTGTTCCATGGCACTGATCAAGCCCTCAAATTCGTGTTGTTCAGCCTGTTTTATAGCGCCGTAGGCGCGTTGAAAATCTTCTCCTAACATTTCTCCAATGCGAGTTGACTGCTCAAAGTTTTGTAATGCCTCAAACCAATGGCGCGGCAGACTCGGTTTTTGCTCGGTGTAACCAGTGGTCTGAGGTTCGCTCGGTTGGCGTTGGTGTTCAATGCCCCAAAGCATACTGGCTAAAATTGTTGCCAACGCTAAATAGGGGTTGGCGTCGGCGCCAGCAACGCGACACTCAATTCGTCGTGCATTATGGTCACCGTTAGGGATGCGCAACGCTACATCGCGATTTTCGTAGCCCCAGGTCGGCGCTACCGGCGCGTGGCTTCCGCTTTTAAAGCGCCGGTAGGAGTTGATATGTGGTGCGTACAATAAAAATGTTTCTGCCATCGTCTGTTGTAAACCAGCCACTGCATTGCGCAGGATTTGACTGCCCTCGGGAGTACCGTCGTCGAATAGATTGTGGCCATTGGTATCGACGATACTCGCGTGCACATGCAGTCCGTTGCCGTCCAAGTGGGCCAGTGGTTTCGCCATAAAAGAAGCGATATAGCCGTGCTGCTGAGCAATGTGTTTTATGGTTCGTTTTAGCCATTGGGCATTATCGGCGGCGACAAGTGGGTCGTCGACATGCTGCAGGTTGAGTTCGAATTGCGCCGGTGAAAGTTCTTTGACGATGGTATCTAATGGCACTTTCATGTCGCGGCAAGCTGTCCGGATGGCGTGCAACAGCTCTGCATATTCATGCATGGTGTCAGTATTAAAAATTTGGCCGCCAATTTGACAGTGACCGTTGCTGCGGGTGGCTGGCAATTGCGGCGCACCGCAGTGATCGGCACGTTCCAAAAATAGATAGAACTCCAATTCGGCGGCGGTTACTGCGCGCCAACCGCGGGCGCGATAGCGATCGACTACGCGCTCGAGCACGACGCGGGGGTCACAGCCCCAAGGGTCACCATCTTCCGTAGTCATTTTTAATAGTAATTGTGCGGTCGGTGACGACAGCCAAGGGATACGTTTTAGACTTCCGGCGACCGGTCGACAGATGCCGTCGCCATCACCTGTCTGGGCGCACAGAGAGGCAACATCACGACCCCAGATATCTGCGGTTACGGCGGACAATGGCATTTTAAAGTTGCCCTCTAGGACGCGTTGTAAGTGCTCCCGAGGTAACCATTTACCGCGCAAAATACCATTCAAGTCAGTTACCAGGACCTCGATAGTATCGATGTCTGGATTTTCATGCATAAAGTTTTCAAACTCTGCAAATTGCTGCGATGTCATGGTCGTCGACACGTCGCGCCCTCATGATTGCGATGAAAAGTGTTAAGTTGATTTTAGTACAAAAATTCCATAAACTGAAGATTAATTCGGTTTTTATAAAAATTCGCTGATATATTTTCGGTAAACATATCATGGATAAACCTATTTTAGTCATTGAACTTTTGTACGTTTGAGACTTTTTAGTGTCGATGTATGAGTGCGCTGAGAATAGCGCTTGAGACAGGCACTAAGGGCCAACGTGCTGGCAATATCTGGTGAGCTATTGCCAGAGCGCACGCGGTTTTTTATTAAGCACTATTTTTGGACTATAGCGTCATGTTGAAGATAGGCACGGTTGCAGATTGCAAAATGCTCGGTTCGCTCCCCTTTCATGCCGTTGGCGACAAGTACTTGCGGGCGATATCTGAGGGTATGCAGGCGCTACCCATAGCAATTCCGGCGATCGCCGATGAGCATTTGTTGGCGACTTACCTGCATGAGATGGATGGTTTGATGTTGACCGGATCGCACAGTAATATTGCGCCATACCACTACGCGGGTGATCCTACAACCGATGGGCTTCGAGACTCGGCGCGCGATGCGACCTGCCTACCTCTTATCGCGATGGCAATCGAAGCTAATATTCCCGTGCTCGGTATCTGCCGCGGTTTTCAAGAGATTAATGTGGCGCTCGGAGGTAGTTTGTACCAGTCCATACACGAGGTGCCCGGCATGCTCGATCACCGCGAGGACCCAAATCAACCGTTGGACGTGCAATACTCAGCGAGCCACGCTGTAACCTTTACCCCCGGCAGCATACTCGGTGAAATCAGTGCCTCTGAAAGTGCCGAAGTCAACAGCATTCACCAGCAGGGCGTCGACAGACTGGCACCGGGATTGGTCGCTGAGGCGCATGCGCCAGACGGATTAATTGAGGCGTTTAGACTGCAGCGTAGCGACCGTTTTGTGCTCGGTGTTCAGTGGCATCCCGAGTGGAAAGTGACAGGCAATGCCTTTTACCAAGGTATTTTCATCGCCTTTAAGCGTGCTTGCTCGGCGCGCATAGTCAGTGTTTGAGGGGACGGCATGACGGACAAAACTGCCAGTGACAACGAACGCATGACCTTGGCTGGAATCAAGCAATGGTTACGAGCGCACAAGATTGTTGCGGTCGAGTGCTTGGCCGCTGATTTAACTGGTTATGGGCGAGGTAAATTTGTCTCTGCCGACAAATTTGGCAGGGAGGATACCCGACTGCCCGAGGCGCTTCTGATGCAGTCGGTGACCGGAACCTATCCGGACGAGTTCGATGATATTCTCGGTCTAAATGATGGCGATATGTTGCTGCGCCCGGATCTCGATACCGTGCGGCTCGTGCCTTGGGCTAAGCAGCCCACCGCGCAAATTATTCATGATTGTATCTCCGACGATGGCCAATTACACCCATTGTCTAGTCGGGCGGTATTGCAGAAAGTTCTAGCGCTCTATGCGAGCGAGGGCTTGCAGCCAGTGGTTGCTCCAGAGGTGGAATTCTATCTGGTAGCTCAGAGCAGCAACCCACATGACGACCTGCAGGCACCCACTGGCCGCACGCGTCGCAAAGAGGTGATGCGTTGCTCGTACACGACTGATGCAATCAGCGAGTTCGCTCCTCTGGTTGGCGATATGTTTAGTTACTGTAAAGCTATGGCATTGGATGTCGATGGATTAATCGACGAGACTGGCAGCGCGCAGATGGAGATAAACTTTCGTCACGGCAGTGCGTTAAATCTCGCCGATCAGGTGTTTAGTTTTAAGCGACTGCTACGCGAGACCGCACTGCAGCACGACGTTTTTGCGACGTTTATGGCCAAACCGATAGAGGGGCAACCCGGCAGTTCGATGCATATTCACCAGAGTATTGTCGATGTGGCGACCGGTAAAAACATATTTGTCGATGCGGATGGTGTGGAAAATCCGCGGTTGCGTTATTTCATTGGCGGCATGCAGACTCACACTAACGCTGCGATGGCATTTTATGCGCCCAACGTCAATTCTTATCGACGTTTTGTTAGAGAGTTTGCCGCACCGATCAATCTCAACTGGGGCTATGATAATCGCACGGTCGGAATTCGCGTGCCGCAGAGTTCACCGCAAGCAAGCCGCATCGAAAATCGTTATGCGGGTGTCGACTGTAATCCCTATTTGGCGCTGGCAGCTAGCCTCGCGTGCGGCTATTTGGGTATGCGCGAGCAATTGCAACCGAGCGAGCCTTGTCAGAATAGTTCTTATGATGGCGAAGTGGGTGTGCCACGCACGCTTGCCGATGCGCTGCGCTTATTGGACGATTCTCGAGCGTTACGCGAGATTCTTGGCGATAGTTTTGTAGATGCCTACGTAGCAGTCAAAACGATTGAAAATGACGAATTTAACCGGGTGATCAGCGTGTGGGAGCGCGAACACCTGTTGTTAAACGTGTAATCGACGGTGCTGTGTGCCTTTAATGGATAGAGAAATATTACGCCGGCGTTGTCATAACCGCGGACTAATAATCGCAAATGACTGAATAGGGTATTTCGTCGCTCCGTCAATCATTAGATAGTTTATCGCTGCAAGCCACACGGCAGCTCACAATACTTTATCGGGAGAACCCAATTATGATAGACACCCAGACTTTACAGGACCTCGATCGCCGGCATCATATGCATCCTTTTACCGATCAAGGCGATCTCAATCAGCGCGGGACTCGCATTATTACCAAGGCTGATGGCGTTTACCTTTGGGATAGCGAGGGCCACAAGATGCTCGATGGCATGGCTGGACTTTGGTGCGTGGCCATCGGCTATGGTCGCCGGGAACTGGCCGATGCAGCCCACCATCAAATGATGGAATTACCCTACTACAATAGCTTTTTTCAGTGCACTACACCGCCGGCCATTCGGTTGGCGAAAAAGCTTGCGGAACTGGCACCCGCGCATTTGAATAACGTCTTTTTCACCGGCTCCGGTTCGGAGTCTAACGATACAGTTCTGCGTCTCGTAAGGCACTATTGGACGGTCAAGGGACAGCCCGAAAAATCGGTGATTATCAGCCGCAAAAACGCCTATCATGGCTCGACCGTCGCCGGCGCTAGCCTCGGAGGTATGAGTTATATGCACAAACAGGGTGGTCTGCCAATTCCGGGGATCGAGCACATCGATCAACCCTATTGGTTTGACGAAGGCGGTGATCTCACTGCCGACGAGTTTGGGCTTGAGCGTGCGCGCCAACTGGAGCATAAGATTCTTGAAATGGGTGTCGACAAAGTTGCCGCCTTTATTGGTGAGCCGATACAGGGTGCTGGAGGCGTCATAATCCCGCCGGCGACCTACTGGCCCGAAATTCAGCGTATCTGCGAAAAATATGGGATTTTGTTGATCGCCGACGAAGTTATATGTGGCTTTGGTCGCACTGGCAACTGGTTTGGATCGGAAACCTTTGGCATGCGGCCCGATTTCATGTCGATAGCCAAGGGGTTATCGTCTGGTTATTTGCCCATAGGTGGGGTATTGGTCAGTGATCGTGTTGCCGATGTTTTGAAACAGCAAGGTGGCGATATCAATCACGGTTATACCTATTCTGGGCACCCCGCGACAGCGGCGGTGGCTCTGAAAAATATAGAGATTATCGAGAGAGAAAAACTCGTCGAGCGGGTGGCCGAGGACACCGGGCCATACTTACAGGCTCGTTGGCGAGAACTGGCCGATCACGCTCTTGTGGGCGAAGTGCGAGGTATCGGTTTGATTGCGGCTCTCGAGTTGATCAAAGATAAAGCCACCCGCCAACGCTGGGTGGCGGGCGGCAAAGTCGGTGGGTTGTGCCGTGATTTTTGTACCGCCAATGGACTGGTGATGCGCGCCACCGGCGACACTATGTTGATCTCGCCGCCCCTTGTAATTAGTAAGTCAGAGATCGACGAGTTGATCGAAAAAGCGCGCAAGTCTCTCGATGACACCTTAGCTGCGATTCAGGCTGGGGCGCTGGAGAACCTTTGACGGTTGTACACCTTTCGATTGCGGCTGCTATGCGGGTTTCATTGCCGGCCATTCATGTCATTGCAGGCGTCAAAGACGTCTGTTGCATGGACCGAGCTTATGGCTGCTAGCGGCACTCCATACGTGGTTTTATGCCCACCATCACAACGCGGGTAAAAGGTAATGACTGAGAGTATGAAAACGATTGGCATTGCAGCTTTTTTGCTGTTAGTGATGAGTTGCCCACTACTGGCCGATAGCGCGGAAGAGAGTCATCAAACACCCAATATTATTTTACTGGTGATGGATAATTTCGGTTATGGCGAAGTCGGTGTGTATGGCGGCGGGGTGCTACGCGGGGCCGCGACGCCAAACATTGATAGTATTGCCGACGATGGTCTGCAATTAACCAACTTTAATGTCGAGGCTGAATGCACGCCGTCGCGGTCTGCTCTTATGACCGGCCGCTACGGCATTCGCACACGGCAGCGGCCCAATGCAGCACCGCGCGACATTTGGTACGGCATTACCGAGTGGGAAATTACGCTGGCAGAGATGCTGTCCGCGGCAGGGTATAAGACCGGGATCTTTGGTAAATGGCACCTTGGGGATACCGCTGGACGCTACCCTACGGATCAAGGTTTTGACGAGTGGTATGGTATCGCCAATTCATCGGACCAAGCTTTTTGGGCGGACAGCGATAGTTTTCAGGCGGATGCAGGCGTCCAATTACCGAGGATTATGACGGCACTTCGCGACCAGAAACCGCAGCAAAAAGAAGTCTTTGATCGCGCCAAACGGTCAACCATTGATCGCGAGATCACCGATCATGCAATTGATTTTATTCGACGCCGAGCTGAGGCTGATGAACCTTTTTTTGCATATGTGCCCTATACCCAAACCCACGAACCCGTCGACGCACATCCAGACTTTAAAGGTAAGACAGGCAATGGCAGTTTCGCCGATGTGCTCGCACAAACCGACGCCTATGTCGGCGAAATATTGACGGCGCTGACGGATCTTGGACTCGGCAAAGAAACCATTGTTGTGTTTACTGCAGACAATGGCCGCGAGGGTGTAAAACGATCTTTTGGATTTACCGGCCCGTGGCGAGGGAGCATGTTTTCGCCCTACGAAGGTTCGCTTAGAGTGCCATTTTTGATTCGCTACCCGGGGTTTATTCCCGCTCGGAGAGTGTCCAACGAGATGGTGCACCTGATAGATGTATTTCCTACGCTGGCCCACTTAGCGGGTGGGCAGATTCCCCAGGATAGAATACTCGATGGTATCGATCAAACTGATTTTTTCACCGCAGCGGCGGAGAAATCTGCCAGAGAAGCGATGGTTATCTACATTGGCAATGAACTCTTTGGTGTAAAATGGCGCAACTGGAAGTTGCTCCTCAAGGAGATGGACGCCGACAGCTATGCGATCCGCGATATGGCTTACCCATCGATTTACAATTTGATTGTAGACCCCAAGGAAGAACAGCCGGAGATGTTTTATCTGGATGATACTTGGGTTGATACACCGTTATGGCAAGTTATCAGCGATCACGAAACCTCACTCGAAAACGATGCAGGCGCTCCGGGTCCGTAGATCAATGGTGATCTAGGGTGGCCGAAAAACCGCGCGCCGACGATAAATCGAGGCGTTATAATTTATCTCGTAGCGAATAAAATAGCATCCCAGCCACTAGCCCGGGCCAACGCAGTAGTGTGCCACCGGGGAAGCTGTGGGTCGGGTAATTGACCATCACATCGAACCGCTCGGCCGTCCCAGCAACCGCCTCGGCGATCAATTTACCGGCCATTGTGGCCATGGCGACACCGTGCCCCGAATAACCATGGGCGAAAAAGACGTTGTCTCCGAGGCGTCCAAAGTGTGGCATGCGATTTACCGTGATCGCCAAGGTGCCGCCCCAGCCATAGTCAATTCGGGTGTTTTGCAATTGCGGATAGACCCGCAGCATGTATTTTCGAACAAATGATTTGATATCATTAGGGAACCGTCGAGTGTAGTTTTCGCCGCCGCCAAATAGTAGTCGGTTATCACCGGAAATTCGCCAATAATCCACTACAAACAACGCGTCGGCGATGGCACTGTCGTCGCGTATTAACTCTCGACACAACGCTTCGTCGAGAGGCTCTGTGGCGAGCATAAAATTATTGATCGGCATTATCTTTCCGGCCATCTGCGGTTCTAATTTCTCCAAATAGCCATTGCAGGCTAGTATTACGAATTGGGCTTTAACCGAGCCATTGGCGGTTGTGACCAACGACGATTGGCCTTTGCTATAGTGGCTGACGCGACTATTTTCAAAAATTTTTACACCCGCTTGAGTGGCTGCTCGGGCCAGACCCAGAGCGTAATTAAGCGGATGCAAATGGCAAGAGAAGCTATCCAATGAACCGCACTGGTAGTTATTTGAGCCGACCAGCTGGCGAATTTCGGCTCGGTTAATAAAGCTAATATGCTGGTAGCCATAGTGGTTTTGCAGATGTTCGGCTGCAGATTGATAATCGTCGCTATCGCTCGCCCGATGGGTAACTTCGAGGATTCCCTGTTTGAGGTCGCAGTCGATGTCATGTTGACTCACGAGATCCCTAACCGTTTGCACGGCCTCTATACTGATGTCCCACAAGGCGCGAGCGCGCTGTTGGCCGACCTTGGCTTCAAGTTCCGGTTGATCTATGTGCTGACCGCTGCCGACTTGACCACCATTGCGTCCGGAAGCGCCCCAACCGACGCGTTCAGCCTCTAGGAGCGCGACGCTAAAACCGCGTTGTGCGAGATGGAGTGCCGTTGACAGTCCTGTATAGCCGGCACCGATCACACAGACATCGGCGTCTTGATGGCCTTGCAGTTGGTCGAAATCGCAAAGGCCCTTAGCGCTAGCTGCGTAGTAAGAGTGGGTGTGAGTACTGCGCTGTTTGGTGGCCTTGTCTGTCATAATCGAACCTATATCGGTATGGAGAGCGCGCTGATATTGCGCACTGGGGCAGCCGTGATAGAGCATCGCCGTACTTTACTTACTGCATGATCGAATGCTAATCGTCTTGTGTGCTGCACGCAACTGTTGCCAATAAACGGTTCGTCGAGCGCACCACCATCGGCAGCTTTTAGGCTAGCGCGCAACAGAATTTGTTGCAAATATATCGATGCTATAGCAGTATTCTGCTGTTGGATTAACCTTATCAGGTGCTGGTGTAAGCACGGCAAAGAAAGGACAGGTTGGACAGTTATGTTGCATGCCGGAGTGCCGTTGGGCGGCCCCCTACCGTGGTTTCGAATATTCAAATATGCGATCTTTGGATTGTTGGCGGTAAACGCGTGGCAGTTCTTTTTACAGGACTATTCGGCGACTCGCCACCTGTTCAGCGATGGTCTGCAGTGGTCGCAGATTATCGAGGGTTATGCGGCAACGATCGACACTGTAGCATGGCTGATATTGCTATTGATGTTTGAGCTCGAGACCTCACTGTTATCCGATCAGCGTCTACAGAGCGCGCGGGTCAAATGGTCGGTCAACGCGCTCAAGCTAATTAGTTACGGTTTTATTGTCTACTCGCTGTATGGTTACATGACCAAATATACCGTGATGCACTCATTTGAATTATTCCAGATACCTGTTTTATGCGACCAACTCAGTCAACAACTCGTGTTTATGATCAGTCCAGACGACTTCACCGCTATCGATTCGCAAAATTGCGCGGTGTTAACCAGTGGCGAGCCACTCTACGGCTTGCCAGAAACTAATGTTGTAGCGGACAGTTCGCACTTGGCGCTTGCCCAAAATCTTGCCATTGTGGACGTTACTAACGCCAGTAATTGGGTGTTAATCGTGTTAATTTTGCAGGCAGATGTTTGGCTACAGTTGCGTCGTCGATTGACCGGCAGCGTTATTAACGTGACGCGCGTTATCAAGGCCATTCTGTATTTCATATTATTTGGATGCGCTGTTTACTGGGGTGTTGACGGTACTTTTCTAGATTTTTGGGACGCCTTTTTATGGATTGTGGCGTTTGCTTTAATCGAACTCAATATTTTTGAATGGCGCGCAGAGAGCCGAGATTAACCGATTTACAGATTTGTTCTGCGGTCTATTATTAGTCACTATGCCGTTCGTTAGAGACACATTTAGGCGCTATATAAGATTCCCTTTAGAAGTAGACGTTGGTCATTGACAGTTATACATTCACATACACAGCGCGAGTTATTAGCATCGACGAATAATAATTTGGAGACTTAATTGTGACATTGGATAGTGCCGGTGAACTTACCCTAAAAGGTCGCTACGAAGGATTATAGATTCGCGCTGCTGACCCCTTGCCGGGGTCAGCGATTAGATCATTTCGCCACTGGAGTGCGATTATATGATCGCCAAGGCGCGCGACCGAATGAGCTCAGCAGGTGCAGTTCTTGAGGAAAAAAATGATCGTAGTAAAGGTCGTTCTGGGACTAGCTGCTGGTTGCATTATGCCGAGGATTGTAATACCAGCGCCATCGGTCAGCGCATTGCTGATATGGTCGGTCTACCACTGACGAATGCTGAGTCGATGCAAGTGATTCATCGCGGTGTGAGTCAGAAGTACCGCCTCCATTTTGATGCGTATAAAGCCCTCGGCTAAAGGACAACGAGCGGTTAAGTGAGGCGTTCAGAGGTTGTTGACCGCGTTGATCGATCTGAATGATGTGCTCGCAGGCGGCCGCACCGACTTTTAAAAGTTAGCGGTTACTATCGATGTGAAAACTGGCTGCACAGTGGTCTTTCACAACACGCGAAAAGATACCTTGGTACCGCACCCGAATAGCCTGCACGTCGAACTTCCAGTTTTGGAAGATGAACAATGGGCGTTTAATGTATGGTTTCGCCATTAATCGGTGCGCCAGCAGTATCAATTTGATAGCCAGCGGTGTCCACCGCGGATTCACACTGCGGTGAGTTCGGCGGACCGAGTGCCGTCTGAGTCCCCGCGCCTGCATGTGTTGAGTAATCGGTCGGACAGACTTTGGCAGCGCGCGGCGAGTGCACACCCGCTCAGTGTAACCGGGGATACCCTCATCAGTTATTGGGACTCTTATGCTGGCAAGCCATTACCAGACGATCCAGCGGCGGACTATGGCCAGCATATTCAATTGATCGCGCGCCGCTTGCTCAATCCGCCGTCGAATAAACGCAAATTTCCGGATATGTTCCGCCAACGCAATTTACAGGAGATCGCGCCGCGATCGTTTGACTCTGCAGCCGATGCCTTGGCCTATGCCAACGGCGCGGATATACTGTGATTTGTGAAAAATATATGTGGCACCGCTGGGGTGGACATGCACTGCGTCACTTCTGATGATTTTTCGGTAGTGGAGTTGGATGACGACTATATTCTCCAAGAGGGTATTACCGATCTGGCCCTGATCGATGGCGAGCCCTATGATCGCGACAGTACCAACTACGATGTGCAAATCAATCATGCAGGTTACGCCGATAAAAACAGCCCAATTCGATTGATAGCGCTAGATGACAGCGATTATGCTGTTGTCTCATGCAACGCTCGGCAGATTTGGGGTGCCAACTCAAACCGGTTTTGGCGGATGTTTTGAGCGCTTCAAGCGAAGCGCATTACGCGGCCCTAGGGCTCGATGTGCTATTGGACAACACCGGTGGGCTGCGACTCATCGAGATCAACACCTTTCCAAACTTCACCCACACAGACTCAATCAACTCTCGGGTCAACGTTCCGTTTGTTATCTCAGTTTAAGCCCTTGTCACCGGCACGGTAACCGACGGTCTGAAAATCTTGTGATTGCCGTTAATGCAAGGATCGTGGTGCCTTGCAGGATTAAAGGTCTCGACGTCGATACTGAATAAGCGAGACCCGTATGATCGATTGCGCTGCGAAGTGGGCGCTCGTGACATTCGGTTTCGCTTGGCCAAATACTGCCTGCTTTTGGTTACCCGCGCACAAAGGGCAGGTCACGCAAGGGGGTCTTCTCATAGCATGCAGTGTGGTACTAGATGGCCGCCAACGTTTTGAAATTACTTTTTGTTTACCTCCTGGATGTCTGGGTTACTTGCAATCGCTGGGTGAAAAAATCCACGCTAACCTTAACCTTGGGCACCTGATAACGCTGTTTTTGGTAGAGTAGATAAATACTCGGATCAGCGTTTTGGCTGGTGCGCAAAATCGGGTTGAAAAATAGCTCTTGCAGTTCACCGCTGTCGATTTGATCTGCGAGTAACCAGCGAGGTGCCATGGTGATGCCAAGCCCCTTGCGGACTAGGTTGCCGAGCCATTGACTGCTATTGGATACCGCCACTGGAATACCCGATACGTCCTGCCACTCGCCGTCGACCTCGCAAATCCAAGGTGCTCGGCCGTTGGGGGTGCGATAAAACAGTGCTTTGTGGTCTTTCAATTCGAACACGCTTTTGGGCGTGCCATTGATTTTTAAATAATCCCGCGAGGCCACCGGAATAAATTCGTTACCCATTAGTCGGATCGCTTGCACTCGCTCATTGGGCGGGTAGCCACCTCGTATGGCGATATCGACTTGATCTCGACCGAGCGTGGTTAGTTCGTCGGTTAGACTTAGGTCTAGGAGAATATCTGGGTAGTGATCTTGAAATTCATCGAGCAATGGCAATACCATGTGTTCGGCAAAGGCGGTCATCGCGCTAATGCTTATTCGCCCCTGCGGCTTGGTCTGGTAGGCGCGGACCGCTTCGTCGTTTTGCTCCAACTGATCCAGACTTTCCTGCGTTCGTTGAAAATACACCTGGCCAATTTCGGTTAGCCGGACGGATCGCGTGCTGCGGGTCAACAGTGTCGCACCAAGATTTTTTTCCAAATCGGCTATACGTCTCGACAAGGACGAGGGCGGCACGCTAAAAAATGCCGCGGCGCGGGTAAAACTACCTGTTTCTGCGACTTTGGCGAAGTAGCGGAGTGCTTTTAATTGATCCAAAGTGTCCCTCAACGGCCGATTAAATCATTGTCTTTTAGGCAATAGTTTTATTCGATTTACGCGGTTTATCAGATTATATAATACCTGAATAATAGCGCTTTGGCGCTCTTGTAAACGATCGATGCTCCGGTACTGGCACACTGTTTTAAACCTGCTGCCGTTCATATCACCCGACTGTTGGAGAAAAAGAGAGTGTTGTGTGGGGCCTAGCGGACTCTGTCGTTACCAATGTGTTAAGAGGTCAATTTGTCAATGCGCCATCTTCTGATAATGTCTGTTGGCCTTTTGATGTTGGGCTTGGCCTCGCTTATTTATGGGGATGGCGAGCTTGCGCCGGCGACAGACGCCTATGAGCAATCGCTCCGAATCGCTGGTGATGTGGATAGCTGGAGTGCTCTATGTATAGTGATTGTCTCATTTGTAACTGCGTGGGCATTAAATTACAGCGCCCCTAAAGTCCGAGTTTTTGGCACCGTCCTCGCCGCGCTGGGGTGCCTTGCAGTGACCGTATGGTTTTTCAGTTTTGTTACATACTCGGGTGTTTTACAGGATCCAAAGGCCAATCAAACACCATTGGATTCAGCCAAACCCATGCTGCTTTGGCTGCAAGCCTGCGTTGCATTGTTGGCTGGGTTACTGCTGTTGTTGGCGGCAAAGCGTCAGGCTGCTAGTAACAGCGAAGAAATTGTTGTTTTAGCCGCTACCAACGAGCAGCATCAATACGGGCGGGTATCGCGGGTGCTGCACTGGGCTACCGCGTTATTTTTCCTTGCGCTGATCCCTGCGGGTATTTTTTCTTCGATGATTCCGGAGGATCATGGCTATCGAAATGCATACTATGTAGTTCACAAAACGCTGGGTGTTGTCATCTTTTTGTTACTGCTTATCAGATTGGCATGGAACCGGGTGTCGCAGCCCCCGAGTCTCGATCCAGCGCTGACGTCGCTAGAGCGAAAGCTCGCCGGCGCTGCGCATACAGCGCTCTACTTGATGTTGCTATGTATGCCGGTAACAGGTTTTATGATGACCAGTTACCACGGGTACCCCACCTATTTTTTCATCTGGGAACTTACCCCGTTGTGGACGCCGAGTGACGCTTACATTATCTGGGGAGCATTGCACAAATATCTGTTGCCCTACCTACTTTACATCGTTTTAGGGGCCCACATATTGGGCGTTCTAACGCATCATTTTATCGATCAACACAGCCGCGCAGTGAAACGAATGGTGGGATAAATGGCGCTTCTATCGATCGTTAACAGATTTTGGCTGTGGGTGCTTGAAGCTGGCATTTTAGATCATAATATAACTCTGCAGACTGCAGTTTTTTGAAAGACAATAGTGAAGCTTTTATGCACAGAGAATTGATCGTTTTATTTTTTTAACAAAAACTAAGGAAAAATCCTATGGGCAGTGAAATGACCAAAGAAATACGCTCAACCGTGACCGACGATGGCAGCATCGAACTATCCATCGCCCGAGTTGAAAAACCCGTACCAAAGGAGGGTGAGGTGTTAATCAGGGTCGAAGCCGCGCCGATCAATCCATCTGATCTGGGGTTGTTGATCAGCTTTGCAGCCGATCTGGATACCCTTAAGGTCTCAGGTTCCGGCGACGACACCGTCACCAGTATGAAAATTCATGAGCAGTTTATGCGCACTATGACGGCCAGAGTGGGGCAGTCAATGCCGGCGGGTAATGAGGGCAGTGGCGTGGTCGAGGCCGCAGGCGAGGGCGCGGCCGGATTAGTCGGTAAAACGGTCGGTGTTGCCGGTGGCGGTATGTATGCGGGTTATCGATGTCTTGCGGCGAACAATTGCCTGGTCATGGAGGCGGGAACGACACCCGCGCAAGCCGCGTCTTCGTTCGTTAATCCACTGACGGCGCTGGGCTTTGTCGAGACTATGAAACTGGAAAATCACAGCGCTCTGGTGCACACCGCAGCGGCGTCCAATCTCGGGCAAATGCTGGTCAAAATTTGTCGCGATGCAAACGTTCCTCTGGTCAATATTGTGCGTAAATCTGAGCAGGTCGACTTGCTCAAGAATTTAGGTGCTGAGTACGTCTGCAATACCAGCGATGAGAATTTTATGCCGAGTTTGATCGAGGCTCTGGTAGCCACCGGTGCGACCCTGGGTTTTGACGCGACGGGTGGCGGCAATGGTGGTAAGTTGGTCGGACAGATCTTGTCTGGTATGGAGGTGGCAGCCAACAAAGCCGCGGGCGAATACAGCCGCTATGGTTCAGACACCCACAAGCAGGTCTATATATACGGTGGCTTAGATCCCACGCCGACGGTACTCAATCGCGCCTATGGAATGCAGTGGGGACTCGGGGGTTGGTTGCTCACGCCGATGATTGGACGTTTTGGCATGCCAACATTTCAACAGATGCGCCAGCGGGTGGCGAGTGAAATTCACACCACCTTTGCCAGCCACTACAGTCGACATATTTCTTTTCAGGAGATGCTGCAACCAGAGATTATTAGGGCTTATGCGCGGCAGGCGACCGGCGAAAAATTCTTGGTCGAACCACACAGAGACTAGGGGAACGTCCGCAAGGTCAGTCGCGCGCTAGCCGATTTTTGGTTCTGGCAAAAGCTGCGAGCGCTTGACCTGACCAAAGGCAAAGTGGGTTTCTATTTCGGCGATGCCGATAACCCGCGTCAGTTTACTGCGTACAAAGGTCTCATAGTCTTTTAGCGAGGTGGCATACACCTGCAGTAAATAGTCTTGGCGACCGGACATCAAATAACAGGCAGTCACTTGTTCCAATTGCAAAACTGCCGCCTCGAAGGTGGCGATTTCGTGCTCCGCCTGTTTTGCCAACCGCACGGTCACAAAGGCCATCACTGGAAGACCGTAGGATTCTGGGTCGATGATGGCGCTATAGCCCTTCACCACACCTGCCTGCTCCAATAGTTTGACCCGTCGTGAACAAGGTGTCGGCGATAGACTCACGCGCTCACTCAATTCTTGGTTGGTAATACGCGCGTTGCGTTGCAGTTCGCGCAGGATTTTAACATCTAGATTATCCATGGGTAAATTTAGTTATTTCCTCTAATTTTGGCTTTTATTGTAGCAGAATTTGGATAATATAGCTGTTTGATAGGTGTTACGATTGCCTAATATAACTTTGGAAGATTTCCTTATGGCGATTGAAGAGCGACGACAGTTGAGCCCGCTGCGCAATACCACCGATGTCGATAGCGCACAAAATTTGGCGATTGAACAGGCGCAACACTTTGGTATCGATCCCGACAGTGACTTTGGCGTATCCATGATAGAACTCGCCAGTCGGCTCTACGAGGCCAATCAGGCGACCCATGATCTGTGGAAAATAACCATCGATGGCCTCGCCACTATCGATCGGCAAGACCGCATTGCTTGGTTTAACGCCAAGCGATTCATTAGTTTCCAGTTGGCCAAAATCCTCGATACGCTACAAAACCCATTGCGTGCGTCCTATCAATCGATCACCACCGACCATCCGGGGTTCGCTACCAAAGGTGCCTATCCGCTATTTGACAATGTTGCTGCGATTTTTTCTGCGACGCCGGTGATTACCCGGACAGCAACCTATCTATTTGCCTGCACCGAATGGGTAGAAGACGCTTTTTGTGGCCGCGAACCACTGCATGATATTTATTCACGATTGATGAATCCGACCTCGGTGAGTCTCGCCAACCACATTGTCGATCTCGAGTGCGGCGCCGAGGCCAACAGGTATATGGCGTGGAATTTCAACTCAGGTATGGCAGCCATTGACGGCATTATGAGTCACTTGGTGAATCGCGATGACATCGTTTTGGCGTCGCGCAATATCTATGGTGGATCCTATCAGTTGTTGCACGATTGGTATGCCAAGGAATCCAAGTTGGGTATCGCCTTGAGTTGGTTCGATGGTTACGACGGTTCGGCGTTCGCTATAGCGTTAGACGAACTGATGGTAACCTATGCCGCCAGACTGGCCGAGGGCCGCAACGTTTTTATCTACCTAGAGAGCCCATGCAACCCACATGGTTACGTTCTCGATGTTCCGGGTATCAGTCGAATTGCCCATGAAAAAGGCTTCCGCGTGATCGTCGATTCCACCGTGGGTACGCCATTTTTGCATCCGCTGCTAAAAGTCAGTGACGGTATGCAGCGTCCGGACTTTGTGGTGCATTC
>MDTF01008778.1_pt1 | contig 32182 bp, 39 predicted proteins | sample 811191 | NCBI WGS metagenome assembly MDTF01 (sample SAMN05326649, study PRJNA326480) | marine metagenome | isolation source: seawater | place: Southern Ocean | collected 2011 | reverse complement strand
TAAGTAATATCCTAAAAAATAAGAAATTTTACTCAAAAATTTTTTTCTGGGTAGAAGAAGAGTGGGAAGGGATACAATACAAACAATGCCTATTGCAACGTACGTAAAAAAATTGAATACTAAAGAGCGCAAAAAATTCACAATGTTTTTATTTGATAAGATCTTTTAGCTTTTGTCTAGGTCTTATAATGGTGTAAGATTTTTTATTAATGGCTATCTCTGCTGCCAGTGGTCTTACGTTGTAGTTGGACGAAAGAGATCTTCCATAAGCTCCAACATTTGTAAAACAAACATAGCCACCTTCTTTTAACCTAGGGTAGTTATTGTAAGTAATAAACTTATCAGTGCTTTCACATATAGGGCCCACAAATTCTATTTTTCTATTAAATTTTTTCTTATCTTTTTGGATAGGCAAAATATCGTGTTTTGCTCCATACAATGCTGGTCTCATTAAATCATTCATTGCCGCATCGAGTATTACAAAATTTCTATCTTGAATTTCTTTAACATAGGTTACTTTAGAAACTAAAAGAGCTGTATTGGCAGACATATATCTTCCTGGCTCAAATATAATTTTACATTTATGATTTTTATTAAATGCATGAACAAGGTTAGCATATTTTTTTAGATCAAATTCTGTTTCTAATGTTGAATAAGGTATCCCCATTCCACCACCCAAATCCAGGTATGAAATTGCGATTCCTTCATTTTTTAATTTTAAGAGGAATTTATTTATAACATCTAATGTTTTCTTAAAAGGTGCCAATTCCTTAATCTGGCTTCCAATGTGAACACTTAATCCTTCAATTTTAATATTCTTATTATTGCTATTTTTCTTAAGAATTTTAAAACACCTATCTAGGCTAATTCCAAACTTGTCACTTTTTTTACCTGTAGATATTTTTTTATTAGTTTTTGCTGAAATATTTGGATTCAATCTGATACCAATTGTAACTATTTTCTTCTTTGATTTTGCAATTTTAATAATTTCATTAATCTCATTTTCAGATTCTGTATTAATTAGTAAAATTTTTTTAGACACTGCGTAGGATAGCTCCTCTTTTGTTTTCCCAACTCCTGAAAAAACTATTTTTTGTGGATTGATCCCAGCCTTTAGAGCAAGTTGTAGCTCTCCAATAGATACCACATCAGCTCCAGAGCCAAGTTTCTTTAGTTTTTTTAAGAAAACTAAATTGGTGTTTGATTTAACGGCAAAGCAGATAAGTGGATTGATAGACTTAAAAGACTTATGAAAAAATTTAAAATTAGATTCTAACTGCTCAAAAGAATAGAGGTAAAAAGGTGTTATATTTTCTTTGGCAATTTTCTTGACGGAGACATTCTCAAAGTAGAGATCATTGCCTCTATATTTTATTAAATTCATTGTTTAAGAAAAATATTTCTGAATTATATTGGTAGAGCTAGTTTTTTTTTCTTCATATACAGGAGGTCCTTTTTTTCCGCAAGAAAAGAAAAAAACACCAGATATAATAATGATCAATAGCTTTTTCATTTAAATTCTTTTTTAATTTTTTTTATCATACTAACAACATTTTTAGTTCCAGTTCCACCGTAAGAAATTTTTTTTTCAATTGAATTTTTTATATCAAAAATTTTCATTACATCTTTTTCAATTAATTTATCTACTTCTGCTACAGTTTTAAAATCTAATTGATCTAATCTAAGGCCTTTTTTTTCAGCAATATTAACCAGTTCAGCCGATTTTTTGTATGCATCTCTAAAAGAAATTCCTTTTTTAACCAAATAATCCGCAAAATCAGTAGCGGTAGTAAATCCATCTTGCGCTGCATGAAAAAGCTTTTGTTTGTTGGGCACGATGCCCTTAATCAACTGGCTTGCAAGATTCAAATTCAGTTTTAAATTATCATAAGTATTAAATATAGCCACCTTGTCTTCTTGCATATCTTTGAAATAAGATAACGGCAATCCTTTCATCGTTATAAGCAGAGCATTTAAGTTTCCATAAATACCACCTGTTTTCCCTCTGATTAATTCAGCAGAATCCGGATTCTTTTTTTGAGGCATCATTGAAGAGCCTGTTAATAGGCTATCTTTAATTTTAATGAAATTTAACAAATCAGAATTCCAAAGAATAATTTCTTCAGCAAGTCTAGAAAGATGCATTGCGCATAAGCTGGATACAAATAAAAATTCTATAGCATAATCTCTATCTGAAACGGAATCGATTGAATTTTTTGTTGGAGACTTAAATCCCAATAACTTGGTAGTTAAGTTTCTGTCGATATTATATGAGGTTCCAGCCAGAGCACCGGATCCTAATGGATTTTCATCTAAATTGTCTATGACATTTTGAAATTTAATGAAATCTCTCTTAAACATCTCAACATAAGCCAGAAGATAATGAGAGAACAAAACAGGCTGGGCATTTTTTAAATGAGTAAATCCTGGCATCACAACGTCAATATTTTTATCAGCAAGATTTACAAAATCTTTTATTAGCAAGTGAATTAGACTTTTCATTTCATAAGAAGATTTTTTAATCCATAATTTAAAATCGGTAGTAACTTGGTCATTTCTTGATCTGGCAGTATGTAAAAAACCAGCATCCGAACCAATAATTTCAAACAGTCTCTTCTCAATATTTAAATGAATATCTTCATTCTTTATTTCAAATTTAAATTTTTTCTTATAAATTTCTTGCTCAATTTTTTTTAATCCTACAATAATTTTTTTAGATTTTTTTACATCAATAATTTTTCTTTTTGCCAACATAGTACAATGAGCAATAGATCCTTGAATATCTTGTTGGTATAATCTCTTATCTATCTCTATAGAAGAATTGGCAGCCTGAAGAACAGAAGAAACTTCCGATTGCATTCTAGTGCCCCAAACAGAGTTTTTTTTTGTTTTTTTCATTTTGAAATACTATATTTATTGTTTGTGAATATTTTTACAATTTTTTTAAAAAAGTTAAGTATTTTAATTACTTTATTATTACTTATTACTAATTATTGCTTATCTCAACCCAATATCCCCCTACCTTCCAAAAATATAATTTTACACGAAAAACCAAAAGATTTTCCAAAAATAACTCTAGAAGACAAAAAAACAGGTAGTGATATTGATGTTATTTTTAATAAACAAATCACGGTTATAAATTTTTGGGCTACCTGGTGTGCTCCATGTAAGGAAGAAATGCCTTCGCTCGATAGATTGGTAGATATTTTAGGTCCAGAATATATAGAAATTATTGCAGTCAATGTAGAGACTGTTGACTATAAAAAATCCAAACAGTTTCTAGATGATTTAAAAGTTAAAAATTTTGATAGCTATTTTGACAAAGATTTAAAAGTTATTAAAAAACTTCGACTTAGAGGAGTTCCCACTACTTTGTTGATAAATAAGGAAGGCAAGGAATTTGCTAGAATTGTTGGGTCTATAGATTTCGCAGATAAGAAATTTATTAGTTGGATTAGAAATTTTTAATTATTTACCGTATATAAATGCCAGTGCCATTAATATTATTATGGCACAAAACTGTAGAAAGACCCTTAGCTGCATTAGCTGGTTACTTTTTCTTTTCTCTTCAATAGCCCCACCTTTAAAAAAAGATTTTAAACCACGTATTAAAACAATTAATACTGCTAGAATTACAAGTATGGCTACGAAGCTCAGTGTATTTTGACTCATAAGTAGTAATTAACATAATATTTTTATAATGATAGATAAAATCTAATGTCTCTACACTTTAAAAAATTAAACTCTAATTCTATCCAAGCAAAAAAAATGGTAATTTTGTCCCACGGGTATGGAGCAGACTGTAATGATCTATTGTCTATAGGAGAATATTGGCAAAAATTTCTTCCCGACTTTTGTTTTATTGCGCCCAATGCTCCTACGCCTTGCCAAATTAATCCATCAGGTTTTGAATGGTTTGATTTAATGCAAACCTCCCAAGAAAAAATTATTGAAGAATTTCAATCCTCTTTGAAATTACTAGATCTATTTATTAATACACAACTAAAAGAACAAGGATTGGAAAAAAAAGATTTATATCTCATGGGATTTAGTCAGGGAACCATGATGTCATTGCAGCTTGCACTGTCCTATAAGGATCCAATTGCAGGAATCTTGGGTTACTCAGGAAAAGTGTATGATTTTGATTTTCTTGAAAAAAATATTCTCTCTCAATGTCCTATTCTGTTATTACACGGAAACGCAGATACCGTTATTACATTAGAAGAAATGTATGCAAGTTATGAATTTTTAAAAAAAAAATCTTTAGATATTAAGTATAAAGTTTTTGAAAATTGTGGTCACTCTATAACACCTGAAGGTTTAAGTGTGGGGTTAGATTTTTTAAAATTAAAAGTTGATTTATAAGAATTTTTTCTTGAAGATATTGTAAAACTTAGATAGTTTTCATCTCATGATTATTAGTCATATTAATGAATTACCTCTAGAAAAATGTCCTGCGTTAGTCTTGAATGCGGACTACCGACCCTTAAGTTATTACCCTTTATCTTTATGGTGCTGGCAAGATGTGGTCCGAGATGTTTTTTTAGATAGGGTTAATATTGTTTCTGAATATGATAGAGAGATCAGAAGCCCCTCCTTCTCTATGAAATTGCCAAGTGTCATCTCTCTTAAAACTTTTATCAAACCATCGGAACACCCAAATTTTACAAGGTTTAATGTCTTTTTAAGAGATAAGTTTTCATGTCTTTATTGTGGTGATGTAAAAAATTTAACTTTCGATCATTTAATACCAAAATCTAAAGGTGGCATCACTTCCTGGGAAAATGTTGTTACAGCTTGCACAACCTGCAATGTTAAAAAAGGAAACAAACTTTGTAAGGAATGTGGGATGCATCCTAAAATTAAACCGTATAGGCCTACAGACGAACAATTACATAAAAATGGAAGAAATTTTCCACCTAATTTTTTACATCAAAGTTGGTTAGATTATCTCTATTGGGATATTGGTTTGGAGCCTTAAGATTTAAATTTTTTTTGATATTTCTATCGCTACTTTGGATCCTGTTTTGATAATTATATCCAACAATCCATAGGCACCTTCTTTGCTTGCCCCTTCTTCATAGGCAATATCGCGATGATCCAGCTCATCTTGTCTAAATTTTTTAACTTTAGCCAACAAATCTTTTTCTTTTTTTTCATTTTTACTTAAATAATCAATTTGCTCTAGGTAGTGTTTGTCGATTACTTCCTCTACTGAAGCAGTACAAAGCATGGCTGCTTTTTTTCCCAAAACTGCCGTACCAAATCCAAGGGCAGTTCCAAGAAAATCCCATAGAGGAAGAAGTAGAGTGGGTCTAATTTTTCTATCCGCTAGCTGTTGTTCAAAGTATTTTAAATGTTCTTTTTCGTGTTCTTTCATTCCCGCAACTTTTTTTTCCAAATCAGGATCACCTTTAAGAAACTGCAAAGCCAGTAACTGACCATCATAAATTTTAATCGCACCACGTTCCCCGGCGTGATCTACCCTTATCATTTCTTCGACTTTATTTTTCATATTTTAATATAAGATAATAAAATAATACTATAGCTACATTTGCAAGAAAATTTAATGTCGCAAGGGAAAAGCCATAAATCCTAAAGCTTACTTCTTTGCAAGACACTATACCCTTATTGCTTAATTCTTTTAACAGATCTTGAGTATTATTCGCACCTAAATCGTCTTTACAACTATTTAGTTCTTTAAAAAAACCCTGTTCTATACCTATATGATAAAAACTAATTGCAATGTTTATGAAGGATAAAAAAATTAAAACTAAAATTATTTTTTTAAAATCTATGATATTAAAAAAAAATACTCCCAGTACGACTACTGCTAAGTAGTAGGGTATTCTTTGATACTGACACATAGGACAAGGTGGAACTTTTAAAACATATTGAATGTAGTATGCTGATAAAAGAATAGAAATATTAATAAATAATAAAGTAGATATTATTTGGGTTCTTGAGGCCGTCATTTATTTTATAAAGTGCTCATAGTTTTGATAAATTAAATAAGCAATACCAAACCCAATTAAAAGCAAAATTGACATTATAATTAAAATTTTTATAGACCTTTTTTCTATGTAGGGAACAATTTTTTTTCCAAAAAATCTAATAACACCGGCTAAAATAAAAAATCTACATCCTCTAGTTAGTGCAGAAACAAAAATAAAAACAAAGAAATTAAAATGAATAAATCCACTAGAAATTGTTAAAAGCTTGAAAGGAACGGGAGTAAATCCTGCTATAGCTAGAAGCACCACCCAAGCCCAAAAACCTTTTCCAATAGATATTTGATCTTTAAAAGCTACAAATCCATCAAATCCATAAAATTCAAAAATAGGAATTCCAATTTCCTTGTAAAAAAAACTACCAATTGCGTATCCTGCGCAACCACCAACTACAGAGGTTATGGTTGCCGTTGACGCTATTTTGACCCATTCTTTACTTTTTGCGATTGTCATCGGAACAATCATGACATCTGGTGGAATGGGGAAAAAAATACTTTCGAAAAAACAAACAATCCCTAGATAAATTTTAGCACTCCTGTGTGCCGCTAATGCTACAGTTTTTTTTAAAAGATTTTTGAACATTGTAATTTTACTATTTATATCTTTACCATTATAATAACTACTATGAATTATTTCAGAACAGTTAAAGATCTCTTGATAAGTCTTATCTTATCACCAGTCATTATCTACATTATTTTAGGTATTGCTAAGGCTTCTGGAGCAACATACACCATGGAGCATGGTGATACTTTTATAATCTGGCTTTTGATGGCAATTTTGATTAAAAATTGCTTACCCAAATAATTATTGCGGATGTGGTGGAATGGTAGACACGTCAGACTCAAAATCTGATGCGCGCAAGTGTGTAACGGTTCAAGTCCGTTCATCCGCACCATTAAAAATATGAATATATCTAGTTATAAAAGCTTACCAGATCTTTTTTTAGCAAAAAGTGAAGAGAATAGTCACAAAATACAACTAGTTAGAAAAAACAAAGAAACAGGTAACGATTTTATTTATAGCTGGGCAAAAACAAAAAAAGAAGTTTTTGCATTTGCAAACTTTCTTTCTCAGCAAAACATAAAAAAAGGAGATAGGGTCATGCTCGTATCTGAAAATAGACCTGAGTGGTTAATTTCAGATATTGCAATTATGTGTCACGGTCTAGTGACAGTCCCCAACTACACTACTTATTCCGTTAAAGACTTCGAACATATTATCAACGACTGCAAGCCTGTTGGTTTGATTGTTTCTAGTAAAGCTTTGCTAAAAAAAATTATAGAAGCAAAAAATAATTTAAATTATGCATTTAATTTTATTATTCATTTAGATCCTTTTGAAATAGATCTTTCTGGAGAAAAGTTGATCTCATATTCATCAGTAGTACAAACATCTTCTGAAGAAAATAGTTTTTTTTTTGACAAAAATATTCTTTCTAGAAAAGATCCTGCTTGCATTATTTATACATCTGGAACCGAGGGAAATCCCAAAGGAGTAGTTTTAAGCCATGGAGGAATTTTGAGCAATTGCGAAGGTGCGGTAGAATTGTTGAGCGATATTAAAATAAAAAATCACGTTTTTTTAACGTGGCTACCGCTGTCCCATTCCTATGAGCATACTATTCAATTTGTACAAATAGCTCTTAATGCGAAAGTATTTTATGCAGAAAGTTTAGAAAAATTGCTAATTAATTTAAAAGAAGCAGCTCCAACTATTATGACAGCCGTACCAAGATTCTACAATAATTTTTACAATAAAATTCTTATAAAATTAAATAAAGAAAGTTATCTAAAAAAAATCATTTTTAACAAAACTATTGAAATTGGAACCAAGATAATTTTAAAACAAAAAATTTCTTTTATGGAAAAAATATTAAATTTTGCCTTAACTATTTTAGTTAGAAAAAAAATCCAACAAAGCCTAGGTGGAAATATTCAAACATTTGTTTCTGGAGGAGGACCTTTAGACCCAAAGATTGGACTATTTCTAAATGCACTTGGATTAAAGACCATGCAAGGATATGGTTTAACGGAAACCTCACCAGTGGTCAGTTGCAATCCTATTAATTCTATTAAAGTAGAAACGGTAGGGAAGGTGCTAAAAAATTGTAAAGTAAAAATTGCAGAAGATGGAGAAATTTTAGTCAAAGGTGAAAACGTTATGCTTGGATACTGGAACAATGAGGAAGCAACCAAAAAAGTTCTTATTGATGATTGGTTGTATACAGGAGATATCGGAGAAATTGATTCTGATGGTTATTTAAAAATTACTGATAGAAAAAAAGATATCATTGTAACTTCTGGTGGAGATAATATTTCTCCCGCTAAAATTGAAAACTTGTTATGTAATCACCCAGAAATTGATCAAGCATTTATTTATGGAGATAATAGAAATTATTTAGTATCTTTAATTGCCGCAAATAAAGAATTAAACCCGACCAAACAAAAAATTCAAGAAGTTGTAGATAAAACCAATGAAAATCTTACAGCGATTGAAAAAATAAAAAATTTTTCTATACTTGAAGAATCTTTTTCAGCAGAGAATAATATGCTTACGCCCACATTAAAAATGAAACGCTACATCATTAAAAAAAACTTTGAGAACCTCTTAAATAGTTTTTATAAAAAAAAATAGATTTAAGAGTCTTCATTTAGCCCTTTAAAATCAACGTTAATAGCAATTTAATTTTTTTTTTTTTTTTTTTATTTTTTTAAACTCTAAATTGTATTTTTATTTTTTTATTTTTGAATTTTTCAAAACATTTAAGGTTTGACAATGATTGTTATTTATTTTTATATGATTTTAATAACGAATCACTTAAAAAAAATTTTAAGTGAAACTCCAAACTAAAAAGGAGACTAAAGATGGCTAAAAAAAGAAAAAAAGCAGCAAAGAAAAAAGTTGCTAAAAAACCAGCAAAAAGAAAAGTAGCTAAGAAAAAACCAGCTGCTAAAAAAAGAAAACCAGCTGCTAAGAAAAAAGCACCTGCTAAGAAAAGAAAACCAGCTAAAAAGAAAACTGCTAAGAAAAGAAAAAGATAGTTTTTAATCTAGTTTTCAAAAAAAACGCTCTCTACTTAGGGGGCGTTTTTTTTATGTGACAAGAGCTTGTTCAGGTTTTTTACCAAGGGCTTTATTTAGTTTTTCTTTAGCCTCTTCTTCAGTTGCTTCTAATACCACAGTAACTTCTCCCAAAAGTCTTTCAAAGGCTTTCTCAAAAAGTTGTCTTTCACTGTAAGATTGATCAACTGGCATATCAGTATTTTTATTTAAATCTCTTACCACTTCAGCAATTTGGTAAATTTCTCCAGAATTAATTTTTTGCTCATACTCTTGTGCTCTCCTACTCCACATAGTTCTTTTTACTTTCGCTTTGCCTTTTAAAATAGAGATAGCTTTAGCAACTTGTCCTGTACTTGATAGAGATCTAAGATGACCCTGCTGATTGGTTGGAATAGTTAAGACCAACTTATCTTTTGTAATTTCAATTTTATAAAAGTTAATATCAATTCCTGCTATAGTGTCTTTTTCAACAGCTGTGATTTGACCAATTCCATGCTTTGGATAAATCACGTAATCTTTAATTTTATAAGTTCTTTTTTCATTATCTTGTTTTTTAATTTTTTTTATTTCTATCAAAGGATCTTGACTAGAATGAGATGTGTATACTCTACCTGTTTTAATAACCGGCTTATTTTCAATTACTTTTTTATTTGGATTAATTTTATCGGCTTTAATTTTTTTAACGTTAAGAGTTTTAACTTTCTTTACCTTAACAGCTTTAACTTTTACGATCTTAGCTTTCTTGACCTTAGTAGCTTTAGTTTTTTTAACCTTAACAGATTTGGTTGGTTTTGGTTTTGACATTTTTTTACTAGTTACTTTGGAAAGAGTTTTTTTTAATTTATTTAGCATGAGTTTTTTGTAAGGCGAAGGAAGTACCTTATATTTATTGTCTTTTCAATATATTTAATTATTTTTTATCTCCGGGCCCAGCTTTTTCACTGTAATACTTGTCTAGTTTATTTTCCATATCCTTGAACTTTTCCCAATCAGGTAAAGGATCCTTCTTTTTGGTAATAACAGGCCAAGTTTCTGATAATTTTTTGTTAAGCAAAACAAGTTTCTCTGCACCATCATTTGTGTCAGGTTCAATGGCACCAATGGGGCATTCTGGTTCGCAAACACCGCAATCAATGCACTCATCAGGATTGATTACTAACATATTGTCTCCTTCATAAAAGCAATCAACAGGACAGACTTCCACACAATCAGTAAGTTTGCATTTAATGCACTTATCATTCACTACGTAGGTCATAACGTTAATTTCTTTTTAATATTTTCTTTCATAGGACCTACATCAGCATTCTCAACATAAACTAAGCCACAAACTCTTCTTATTAAATTATCTTCAAATTCATCCATTTTTCCATCTGCATACACAACTTGAATAAGCACTTCAATTATTTTTAGCCTATCAGCATACTTTAATTTCTTAATCTCTTGGGTAAGGTGTAGAATTTGATTGATTTCTTTTTCTAGAACCTCACAACGATCTATTAATTCTTTAACCTCTTCTTTTTCTCCAAAACCCAGCTCTACTAAACATTTATTTATAATTATTTTTTCATCTTGGCTGTAGTTTTCATCTAGCTTAGCCGCATGTATTAATAAAGTAGTTACAGACGTTTCTAAGGATTCAGAATTAGCATCTTGTTTATTTTTTGAAAACCAGCTCATTATCAAATAATCTTTAATTTTTTTAGTTCGTCAAAAGGACTGTCTGTAGTTTTTAATTTACCTTTGTTGGATACGTTTGTATTCGAATAATATTTAAAAAACATTTTTTCTTCTTTCACGATACACCTATAATTCATTTTTTTCATTAGTTCTCTGAAATCTTTTTTTGTACACCCAAGCAAATTAAGTATTTCACTATTAAGTTCAAACTTATATTGTTTACTTAGTTCAATAATTTTTAAAAATAATTTTTCTAAAATATCTATTCTTATTATTACATTATCAAAAGTTTCAAAACCACAAATTAAAAGATATTCCTTATTTTTGTTAGGAAAATTCTTAATAAAATTTAAACCGAAGGTAGGACTTTCATTCTTTAGAAGATTGTAAAAACAATTCCATAGAATAGATTTAAAAGTAATAGCTGCAGGTTTTATCATTCTAGGCTGATAGATATGATAGCGGCCGATCTTAATTCCAAGCTGTCTTAATAGGTGTCGTTCTTTTTTATCAATCTGTTTTAAAATATCATCAACATTTTCTCTTTTGAGAACTCCGTTATTTTCAAACAATTGAAAACATAAGGCCCTAACGAATCTGTTTTCAATTTTAGGATCTTCAATTTTAATCAAATCTTGCAATAGCTCTTCTTTTTCTTGTTTTAACCAATATGTCATTGATGAGATAATTATATGCTCATCCTTAGACTGTAGACTTTCATCAGAAATAATTTTAATTTCAGGATTTAGGTAATTTCTACCTGGGATAATTTTTCCAATAATTTTATCTTTCCAATAAACATGATTGTCTTTTTCTAATTTAAAATGTTCTAATGATTGAGTTATTTCCAAAGCCCTTTTAGCCAATTCAGATGCAGCTCCGTTTCTTGCAGCTTTTCTAATAGACTTAATGTCTGTATCTAGTGCTGTCTTAGAATAATCTAAATTAATTTTAAGTCCGTTAATTTTTCCAACCAACTGTCCGTTGATAATAATTTCATCTTTTTCAGAAATTTTGGTTTCTAGTTCAATATTTTGCTTAATGCCTTTTGAAAGAATGCTGATTCTTTTATCTACAAAACTTTTAGAAAGTTCTTCATGCAACTTGTCAGACAGCTGGTCTTCTATATGCTTAGTTTTTGCAATCCAGTAGTCATGATTTTCTACCCAATTTCTTTTATTAGCTACGTACGACCAGGTTCTTACATGAGATATTCTGTTTGCTATTGCATCAATATTCCCAATCATGTTGTCTAAACTTTCTACCTGTTTCTTCATCCAGTCATTAGTAATTTTACCTTTATCAGATATTAAAAAATGAAAAACATTTGTAATTATTTCAGTGTGTTCGTTATAAGAGCTTTTGGTAAAATCGGGTATCTGACAACACTCCCATAATGTAGAAATATGGTTTGCATTATTTGAAAATTTTAAAAAAGAGGTGTCTGAAACTAAAAATTTAAATATATTTTCATCTATTAATTCTCTGTTTCGAGTTAGAGATGCAATAGGAGGAAGTTGGTTTATGCTTGCTGTAAATCGAGAAATATTCGAAAAATCTAAATCAGAATTTCTCCAATAAATGTTTATTACACTGTCAAATTTATGATTTTCTAATTTCTCAATTTGTTCACTAGTTAATGCTTCGCAATTTCCAGTAATTCCAAAACTACCGTTATTTATATATCTTCCAGCTCTACCACTTATTTGACCGATCTCCGTGTTTCTAAGTCCTCTAATTTTTTTCCCGTCATACTTTCTTATGCTATTAAAACTAACATGATCAATATCCATATTAATACCCATACCAATTGCATCTGTTGCTACCAAAAAATCAACATCTCCAGACTGATATAGCTCTACTTGAGAATTTCTTGTTTTAGGACTTAAAGATCCCATTACAATTGCTGCACCGCCCCTCTGTCTTCTCACAAACTCTGCGAGTGCGTAGACTTCATCCACAGAGAATGCAACGATAGCACTGCGTGGTTGGATCCTAGATATTTTTTTATGTCCAGTATAAATGAGTTTAGATAATCTATCACGATAGACAAATTCACTAGAAGGTACCAAGTCAGAGATAATATTTTTCATGGTATCAGCACCTAAAAACATGGTTAGCTTATCACCTCTATAATTTAACAGTCTGTCAGTAAAAATGTGTCCTCTTTCTGGATCAGCACACATTTGTATTTCATCAATTCCTACAAATTCAAAATTCAAATCTAAAGGCATCGACTCCACAGTACATAAATAATAGTTTGCAGTAGGGGGAATGATTTTTTCTTCTCCTGTGATTAAAGCAACGTTATTTGATCCTAATTTTTGAACGCACTTGTCGTAAACTTCTCTTGCTAATAGCCTTAGTGGAAACCCTATAACTCCTGTTTCAAATTGGAGCATTCGCTCAACCGCAAAATGGGTTTTGCCTGTATTAGTTGGTCCAAGAACGGAGATTATTTGTTGATTCATCATTTATGGTTTAAATTTTTTGGACCCACTATATTTAGATTTAGATTTAGAACAAACTAGGCATAAAACATGACCGAATCAATCAAAAAAATGTTCTCGTTTTAAGTGTATTTTTATTTTTTAATTTCAAAGATTTTAGTTTCAATTTTTTTTAAACCAAAATCCTCCACAAGTATATTTTCAACAATAGATTTTTTTGGCCCTAAAAAACAATTAGATAAGATGATTTTGAATAGTACCGCATTGGTATTAACCAATACAGCTTCCACTTCTCCATTTTTTTTATTTAATACCCAACCATTTATATTGTTGGCATCACATAGTTCTTTCAACCAGTATCGATAACCTACACCCTGAACAGTTCCTGAGATTGTAATTTTCTTGTTAACTAGATGATCCATTAGGGTCTCTTGATTGATAAAATTCTTAATTTTTTCTGCTGTAAAAGATCAATAGTTTTCAGTATGGGCATTATTAAAACTTTTTTTTGAGGACCATAAGCGTGAACTAATAATTTTTTATTCAATGCAATCGCAACATGCCCTTTCCAAAATATCAAGTCTCCTTTTTTTATTTTAGATAGCGAAATTTTTTTTTTAAAGAAAATTAATTGATCTTTACTATCTCTAGGACATTTTTTATTAATGCTTTTCATTAATTCTTGTATTAGGCCTGAACAATCGATTCCCGAAATACTATTTCCTCCCCACAGATATCTAGCACCTAAAAAAAAATAAATATTTTTTAAATAATTGTTAGATCTATTATTAATCTTTGAAATAGATTTTCTTTTAACCCAATATCTACCTATTTTTGCAAAAGTATTTTTATATTCTAATATGGAAACTTTCGAATTAAAAAATAATGTTTTCTTTGAAATTTTATTATTTTTGGGAGAGCTATAAAAAAAAGATTTTTTTACTATTACTCTATGACTTTTTTCTTCTTTATCCTCTAGAAAGTTATTGATGAGCACATACCCAGGGTAACGGTCGTAAGAAGAGAAACCTTTGTAAAAATTTTTTATTTTTTTTGTTACAATAAACTTCTCCCCAAACAGCATCTGAGAAGTAAGTTCTGATTTAATACTTGGTTTTTTATAAATTTTTGTAATTTTATTTTTACAAGTAGTGGATAAAAACATTTTATTTTTTAAATAAATTTTGAACTATTTCCTTTGCCCAATTTACATTTTGCATAACAATTTCTTTCAAGATATCTGCAGATTCAAAAAATCCAAGAAGGTTAGGATGTTTATTTAAAATTAGATCTCGATTAAATATCATTCCAATAAACAGAACTATTAAAAAAAGTATGAGAATAAAACCAATTGGTTTTTTACTTGGTTTTGTGGTTCTCTTAGATATTTTTTTTAAGTTTTTATCAGGTAATGGAAGATCAGTGTTGGCAACAAGTCCATTATGAAGCCATTCTTCACCACAAAAACCACATTTGAGAAGCTTACCGTCTGGAATGATTTCATCATTTGGAATTTGAAATCTTTTTTCACATTTGCACTCAATGATCATATCAATAGAGTAAATCTTAAAAAAAAATAATCAATTGTAATTTGTAAATAAGTCTTGATTTTTTTTTCCAAATAGTGTCAAACGGTTTTAGTTCAGGGGTGCAAAAATGCTGAGATTATACCCTACGAACCTGATGTTTAATTACAACGAAGGGAGAACCATGGTTTTAAATATTTATACATTCATTTTAATTTTTTTGTGTGGAGCATTTGCTATTGGAGGATTTTTTTTTTTCAAAAAAGAAAAGTCAGTTCCAGCCTATTTAAATGCTAGTCGTTCTATACGATCAGCATCTTTAACCGCTTCTGTTGTTGCCTCATGCTTTGGGGTTTGGATTTTAATAGGGCCTGCAGAGGCCGCAACATGGGGAGGTATTGGAGCTATAGCTGGTTACGCATTGGGCCAAGCCACTCCTTTTTTGGCAATGACTGTTTTTGGTAAAAGATTAAGGAAAATTATGCCAGAAGGTAACAGTTTAACTCAATTTGTTTATGCTCGTTATGGTTCGAAAATGCTTAAAATAGTATTGGTTTTATCTCTTTTTTACGTATTTATTTATTTATGCGCTGAAGTTACAGCAATTGCAAAAATTGTTAATTTAATTGCAGGAGTGGAGCTGTGGAAAACCTCTTTGCTTATTTTAATTTCAACCTTAATTTACACATTGAGAGGTGGATTAAAAATATCAATTATTACTGATAAATTGCAATTTATTATTATTTCTATTTTTTTGATTTTAATTTTTTACTATCTATTTATTTCTGGTGAAGTTAACATTTCATCTGAATTAATTACCTTAAAAGCAGGAAACTTGATTGATCCTAAATACTTTTCTGGATATACGGCTGGAATAACTTTCTTCATTGCGGTGTTTGCAACAAACCTATTTGATCAAGGTATCTGGCAGCGAGTATATGCTGCAAAGTCTGACCAAGATTTGCACAAGAGTTTTGTTAATTCTTTTTTTATTGTTTTACCAGTTATCTTAATTTTAGGTTTTTGTGGAATTGTTGCAGTATCTTTAGGTCAAGCAAAAGATCCTAGTATAGTGATCTTTTCTTTGTTGCTTAAAAATGGAACCGCATGGTTATCAATTTCTATTTTAGTTTTAGCGTTAACTTTAGTAATTAGCAGCATGGACACACTAATTAATGCAATTTCTAGTCTATTTATTATTGAAAGTAAAAAAATTATAAGATCTAAATCTAGCGACTTTTATCTTAGTATCTCTAAAATATTTTTGATATTAATTTCTTGTTTGGTCTTTATGATAGCTTCTCAAGGAATGAGTGTTTTATATATGTTTTTGTTAGCAGACTTATTATGCTGTGCAGCAGCAATTCCTGTTTTTTATGGAATGTTTAAAAATGATATTAGTGGTTCAAATTCAATGATTTGTGTTTTTGCTGGATTGATAGCTGGGTTATTGCTATTTCCAGATTTGAGCTTTCAAAAAAGCATATTAGTTGGGGGATTGTTTAATTCACAATCTTTTCCAACGTGGATTTCTTCATCTTTGTTATTTTGGTCTTTTGTATCAGCTACTCTTATTCCTTTATTTGTGATTGTAGTTTTAAGAAGTAAAAAACAAAAATTTCAATTTGAAAAAATTAAGGTATTAATTACTGAATTAAAGTAGTTTTATTCATTTAGTAATTGTTATTTTATGGAACTAATCACATTTGATTATCTTTTTTTTATATACCTAGGTATTTTTTTCTTAGGTGGTCTAGTTAAAGGTACCATTGGGGTTGGACTACCGACCGTTACTCTGACGCTACTGTCCTTTTTTTTTGATATAAAAGACTCAATTTCTTTTATTTTAATCCCCGTTATCTTGACCAATCTAGTCCAAATGCTAGATGGCAAGGAATTAAAATCTATTTTTCAGCAAACAAAATTTTTTTTAATTACTTCAGTTGTATGTGTCATCCCCGGTTTTTTGATTCTAAGAGCTATTAATTCTAATACGATATTACTAATTTTAGCTAGTTTGCTTGTATTGAATTCTTGCTTAGTTTTATTTAATAAAATCATTACTATTAAGAGACACACTTCATTTCATACGCAGTTTTGGATAGGAGCTCTAACTGGAATTACAACTGGCGTCACAAGTATATATACGATGCCATTTATTTTTTTAATTCAATCTCTTAAATTTAATAAAGAGAAATTAATCCAATTGATGGGCTTGAGCTTCTTTTTATATTCTTTAACTCAATTTACTCTTTTTTACAGTTTTTCAATGATTAATGAAAAAGTCTTACTATTTTCTTCTGTAGCTTGTGTGCCGATTATATTCGGAGTTATTAGTGGCAAATATCTAAGAAAAGTTTTAAGTGAAAAAGCTTTTAGGCTGCTATTTAATTATATGCTTCTTATAAGTGGAATCGTAATTATTATTAAAAGCAGTATTTAATTATTTTTTAGGTTTGTTTTTATTGTAATAATTTTCTTGTTCTTTAGGAGTAACGGAGCCGTCTTTATTAACATCCATTTTTGTTAAAAGTTTTTTTTCTTCTTCCTTTGATATCTTCCCGTCTTTATTGATATCAGCTAGCATTGCGAGGTTCCTTCTCAATAATCGCGCCTTTTGAACTTTTTGAACATATGCTCTTTCTTCTGCAGGTGTCATTTTTCCATCTTTATTAGAATCAATTGCATTAAACTGTTGTTCTAATTTCTTGATATTGGAATCAATAAATTGTTTCTTAGTAATAAATTTTTTCTCAGCAGCTGATGATACTGTTGAAGCGATAGCAGATATAAATAAAAATAAAAATAGTTTTTTCATAAAAAATTTCTTAACACCTATTATAGGAATTGTAAAATTAAGACTTTATTTGAGATTGTTTTTTTATTCTATATATCAAAACCAAGACAGGAAGACCAAGAATGGCAGTAAAAATAAAAAACTGAGAATAGCCTATAAGATTAACTATACCTCCAGCGTATCCAGCAATTAACTTAGGAACAAATAACATCATAGAACTAAACAGTGCGTACTGTGTAGCTGTAAATTTTATAGAAGTTAGAGAAGAAAGATAAACAACAAAAGCCGCGCCCGCAAAACCGCTAGCAATATTATCTGCGGTAATTACAACTATTAAAAATGTTATGTTGATATCGCTCACAGCTAACCAAGCAAATAATAGATTGCTGAAAGCAGCAATAATTGCTCCAACTAACAAGCTTTCAATGACCCCTTTATGCATCGAATAAAGACCTCCAAGAAACCCACCAATAATAGTTGCAAATAAGCCAAAAAATTTAGAGTAGGTAGCAATTTCACTAATTTGGTATCCTTTTTCCAAATAGAATACATTGGCCATCACACCCATTACAATATCTGCAATTCTGTACAAACCAATTAAAACTAAAATTAAAATAGCAACTTTTTTATACCGACTAAGAAAATCTTGAATAGGATCAATATAAGAAAGCTTAACTTCTTTTATTGAAATGAATTTTATTTTACTCAAGAGTGATAAAATGAATAGCGAGCCACCGAACGAAACTCCAATTCTTAATAAAGCATCCAGAGAGTTAAGAAAAATAGATTCATTGGTAAATATTTTTGGAATTAAATTATAAGCCACAAAGAAAATAGCTATTGCTATAATTAAAGATATTAAAAACTTAATAGAATTAGATGTATTTTTATTTTTTATTTTGTGGACAGTTGGTTCTTTAGAAAGAAGTGTTGTGACTACACCAATCAACATTAAACAACCCATAATTTGATATACTTTTTTCCATGTGTTAGCGTTGTAAACATCTACACCAAAATAAGATGCTAACCATAAACTTCCAGCTCCAGACACAATCATGGCAATTCGATAGCCCGCGAGGTACATCGAGGAAAGGGCACCCTGTTTCTGAATTGGTTCAGATTCTATTCTAAAAGCATCAATCACAATGTCTTGAGTGGCACTTGAAAAGGCAATGAGAACAATACCTATTGCAGTATAGAGTAAATTTTTGCTTGGGTCAGAATAAGAGGTAATAAAAATAGAAATAATAATGAATATTTGAGATAGAAGAAGCCAACTTTTTCTATGACCAATTTTAGAAAGTAAAGGTAAACGATAATGGTCTACAATCGGTGTCCATAAAAATTTAAATGAATATGCAAATCCTGCCCAACTAAATAAAGTAATAGTGCTTCTTTCCACACCCGCTTTTACTAACCATACAGATAAAGTAGAAAAAATAAGAAGCAGTGGTAAACCAGCAGAAAAACCTAACAAGGACATTCCTAAAGATTTTCTACTCAGAAGCAATTTAATATTTAAAGAATTCATTAATTAATAATGAAATTATACAATAAATAAATTATTTAGGTATTATTTTAAGGGAGCTGGATTATCGCTTATACTATTAAGATAAGCTATTACATTAGCTCTATCACTATCTTTTCTTAATCCTGCGAAAGCCATTTTAGTTCCTTTGATATATTTAGTAGGCTTGATTAAGAATTTGTTTAGCTCTTCAAATGTCCAGTCTTTACCATGAGCCTTTAGAGCAGATGAATATTTATAGTCTGCTTGAGAAGCTGATTTTGTATTCACTATATTCCACAAAGCCGGACCAATTTTATTGGGACCACCTTTAACTGCGCTATGACAGGCAGCACATCTCTTAAACTTATTTTTTCCCGCATCAATACTGGCAGATGCAAGCATAGGAGTTATGGGACTCAGTTGCACTTCTTTTTTTAAAGTTACCGAACCTGTGTTGGCTTTAATATCTACCCCTTCTATTTTGTAGGCTGATTGTTTAGGCTTTTCGACATGAAAAATTACATGTGATACTTCTTTAATCCCAATAATAAGCAAAATAGTAACTAGCACAGCTGCAGCAATTTTATTAAATTCAAAACTATCCATATTTATAAAATCAATTCATATAGTATTTTGAGATAGTTTTAGAGTATAAAATAAAGTTATAGATGTCGCAGTGTAAGAATTTATAAAACATATGAAAACAGCCATAATTATCCCTAGTCATTTAAATGCAAAGAGATTGCCGAATAAGCCCTTACTACTAATCAATAATGAGCCTATGATTTTACACGTTTGGAGACAAGCAAAGAAAACAAATATTGATAGTGTAATTGTAGCAACATCCGACAAGGAAATTTTTGATATCATTACTAGCCATGGAGGAATAGCCATTATAACCAGAAACAATCACACCAATGGATCAGATAGAATTTTTGAAGCTATAGAAACTTTAGAAAACAAACCTGAACTTATAATAAATGTTCAGGGTGATATGCCATTGATTAAACCAGAGGCCATTAGCCATTTAGAGAAATTTATGAAAACCAATTCATCAGAAATGGCGACTTTAGCTAGCAATCTGGATAAAAAAGATGTGAACAATTCAAACATCGTCAAAGTTGAGACGGAGCAGGAGTTAAAGCTAGGTAGTTTTTCCCAGGCAGTAGATTTTTTTAGAACAAAAGAGCAAAAATCAAAAAAATTGTACCACCATGTGGGAATTTACGCATATCAATATTCTATTTTAAAACATTACGTTGGATTGCATAAAACTAAAAATGAGCTAGAAAGAAGCTTAGAGCAAATGAGAGCTTTAGATAATAATATAACAATTCAAGTAGGATTTATTCAAGATTATCCTTTGGGGGTAGATACCCAAGAAGATTTAGAACAAATTAGACTGCTGTATAATGAAAAATAAAATTGCAATTCAAGGAGAGCTAGGAGCCTATTCACATCTTGCAGCAAGTAAATTGTTTAAAAAAGTTAATGTGCTAGCTTGCAAAACTTTCGAAGATGTATTTGAAGCTTGCAAAAAAGATAAAAATACAATTTCAGTAATTCCAATCGAAAATTCTTTGGCAGGACGAGTAGCAGATATCCATTACTTATTACCAAAATATAAATTAACAATTGTGGGTGAATATTTTCATAAAGTTGAGCATTGTCTTTTAGCAAATAAAAAAGTTAAATTAAAAGATATCAAGTTTGTTAGAAGTCATGCCCATGCAATTGGTCAGTGTCAAAAAAACCTAAAAAAATATAAGTTAACAACTATAGTTGCCGCAGATACAGCTGGTTCTGCTAAATATATTGCTAACAATTCTAGTAAAACAGAAGCTGCAATTGCCTCTTCTCTAGCAGCTAAAATTTATAACCTCACTATTCTAAAAAAAAATTTTGAAGACAAAAAAGGAAATACTACAAGATTTTTGATTATGAAAAAAAATCACTCATTTCCAAAATTGTCTAAAGGAAAAAAATTTATCACAACTTGTATATTTATGATTAAAAGTACTCCAGGCGCTCTTTTTAATGCACTTGGAGGTTTTGCAAAAAATAATGTTAACCTAACCAAATTAGAGAGTTTTTCCGTGAATAATACATTCATGCAAACAATATTTTATTTAGATATAGCAGGTCATGCGCAAAATAAGCAGGTCAAGCAATCCATCGAGGAGTTAAAAAAATATACAAAAAAATTAGATATTCTGGGGATTTATCCAGTGGATAAATTTCGGTACAAAAAATAATACACAGAATCTTTTCTATCGTTTTTTCTCTATCTTGTTATACTATTGCCTTGGGGAATTGGTAGTAGGTGGAGGTTGCGCTAATCCGGTCAGATTCGAAAGAAAGCAGCCGTAACGTTAATTTTTCAGGTTGTTATTCAGTTCCCCGTTTAATGTTATGAATAATCGAAAAGCCTTATCACTCAAATACCGACCTCAAAATTTTGATCAACTTATTGGTCAAGAGTCTATGAGTACAGCTATACAAAATGCAATACAAATGGATAGAGTTCCCAATGCTTATTTGCTTACGGGTATTAGAGGTGTAGGTAAAACTACTACAGCCAGAATAATTGCCAAAGCTATAAATTGTAATAAACATTTTGGAGAAAAAAAAGAAGATAAGAATGAAGAATATTGCCACTGCGAAGCAATTGTAGATTCTAGTCACATGGATATTTTAGAAATGGACGCAGCTTCTAAAACAGGTATTGATGATATCCGAGAAATTTTAGACTCTTCACAATATTTACCTGCAACCGCAAAATATAAAGTTTTTATTATTGATGAAGTGCACATGCTTTCTAAACAAGCCTTTAATGCTTTACTAAAAACTTTAGAGGAGCCACCTTCACATTTAAAATTTATTTTAGCTACTACAGAAGTAAAAAAAATACCTGTCACTATTTTGTCAAGGTGCCAAAGATTTGATCTGCGAAGAATTAAAATGGAGGAAATGCAGATTTTTTTAAAAGGCATTGCCACTAAAGAGCAAGCTAAAGTTGATGATAAGGCGCTGGCTATTCTTGCTAAATCCTCTGAAGGGTCTGTTCGAGATGCTTTATCCGTATTGGATCAAGCAATTATTACCTTCAATCTTCAAGACCAAGAAATTACAGAAAAAAATGTCAGAGATATGTTGGGACTAGCAGACCAGTCTAGAGTGATAGAACTACTTTCCTTTATCATAAAGGGGTCTCAACAAAATGCACTTAGAGAAGCTGAGGATATTTTTGATATAGGTGCAGACCCTAAGTTAATTTTACAAAGCATGTTAGAAATTATTTATTTAATTTCTCGAACAAAAACTTTTGGAAAAATAGAAAACGATTTAAGTGTGTCCGAGACAGAATCTGTTTTAATTAAAGAATTATCAGATGAAGTCGATTTAACATATGTATCTATGCTTTGGCATTTTACACTCAAAGGCATTGAAGAACTAAACTCTACACCTAATCCTTTTCTATCTTTTCGTATGCTACTTATTCGATTATCCCATTTAAAAAATATGCCAGATCCCCAACTTTTACTGGAAGATGATGATTTTGATGACGTAACAGAAACAGATGCCTACAACCAAACTACAAACCCTAAAGCCGATTTATTGACTTCTAAAGCGCAAATTAAAAACACTATTCAAGAAAAAAAAGAAGTACCCAAGATCAAGCCTGATACAGTAAATTTAAGTTCTAACACTCAAGAAATACACTCTTTTGAAGAGCTAGTAGACTTAACTAACAAGCATAAAGAGATCGAATTAAAATTTGATTTAGAAAGAAACGTACGTTTGGTAAAATTTGACCAAGGGAAAATTGATATTTCTTTTAATGAGAGCTTATCAAAAGATTTTATTAAGAATCTTTCTTTAAAGCTAAATGAGTGGACTGGCAAACGATGGATTATTACTTTATCTAAGGAAGAAGGGAAAAATAGTATTTATGAAACAAAGAACCAGTTAAAAGAAGAGCTTTTAAAAAATGTCAAGCAGACCGAAGCTTACAAAAAAGTTTTGGAAGCATTCCCAGATGCTGAACTAATAGATGTACAAGAGGAGGATCAAAAATAATATGGATTTTAGTAAAATGTTAGAACAGGCTCAAGAGATGCAAAAAAAAATGGCAGATGCAAAAGAATCCCTTAAAAATATTTCAGTAGAGGGGGAATCTGGTGCTGGAGGAGTAAAAGTAATTTTAAATGGAAACGGTGAAATGGTTTCTATTCAAATAGATCCTAAAATTTTAGCAGAAGAAAAAAGTGTCATTGAAGATTTAATTGTAGCCGCAACTAATAATGCAAAAAAAAATGTAGAATTTAAAACACAGGAAGAGATGTCTAAATTGACAGGAGGACTTCAATTGCCTGCTGGGTTTAAATTTCCTTTTTAGTATTAGATGAATTTTTCAACTGAACCAGATTTAGACGAGCTTATAGCCTTAGTTTCAAAATTACCTGGCTTAGGACCAAAGTCCTCAAGAAGAATTGCGCTTTATTTACTAAAAAATCGGGAAAATGTTATGAAGCCTCTTTCCAAATCTTTAGAAAAAGTTCATGCAAAAATAGCTAGATGTAATTTATGTGGAAACATAAAATCAAAAGATAATGAATGCATTTGTTTATTAAATAAAGATTTTGAACAAATATGTGTTGTAGAAAATATTGCTGACATGTGGGCCATGCAAAGTACAAGCGTATATAAGGGTCATTACCATATTTTAGGTGGAACTCTTTCAGCTCTAGGAAGCTCAAGTCCTGAAGACCTTTTGATTAATTCCTTGATTAGTAGAATTAAAAAAAACCCAATCAAGGAGGTAATACTAGCAACCTCAGCTACAATTGAAGGTCAAACTACAGCGCATTATATTAACGATAGTATTAAAGATTTGGCTGTAAAAGTTACGAAATTAGCCCACGGCCTACCTGTAGGAGGTGAAATTGAGTATTTAGATGACGGAACTTTATTCTCGGCTTTTAAATTTAGAAGTTCCCTAGTTTCTGATTAAACTTTCAAACTTGATGTAAATTTATATCTATTTTAGTCTTATTTTTATGAGTATTCTTACAATTGTAAAAGAGCCAGATCCCATTCTTAGAAAAAAATCCTTACTTGTTAAGGAAGTCAATGGGGAAATAAAAAAATTAATGAAAAATATGTTGGAGACTATGTATGCAGCTCCAGGAATTGGTCTTGCTGCAGTACAGGTGGGTATTCTAAAAAAAATTATCGTTATTGATATTTCAGGAGAGTCTAGTCTAAAAAAACCAATTTTTTTTGTTAATCCAAAAATAGTTTGGAAATCAGATATTCTTGAAACAAAACAAGAGGGCTGCCTTTCTATTCCTGGGCATTTTGGAAATATTAAAAGACCGGAAGCATGTCATGTTAAATATTTAGATTATAGTGGAAAAGAAAAAATTTTAAAAGCAGATGGATTGTTAGCAACATGTATTCAACATGAAATAGATCACTGTAATGGAATATTGTTTATAGACTACCTTTCAAAATTAAAAAAAGCTTTTATTATAAAAAAATTAACTAAAGCTCAAAAAAATCAAGAATAAAATTATGACACTTAAAGTTGTTTTCATGGGTACACCTCAGTTTGCCGTACCTGCTTTAAAAAAAATTTGTGAAAGTGAAATAGATATCGTTGCTGTGTATTCACAACCGCCTAGAAAATCTAATAGAGGAATGAAGATTGAAAAAAGTCCAGTTCATGAATTTGCAGATAATAATAATTTAAACATTAGAACTCCTGGTAAACTAGATAATGATTGGGAATATTTTAAGTCATTGACCTTTGATTTGGCTATTGTAGTTGCGTATGGTCAAATTATTTTAAAAAATTTTTTAAAACTTCCAGAACATGGATTTTTAAATATACATGCATCTATTTTGCCTAAATGGCGAGGAGCAGCACCAATACAAAGATCAATTATGGAGCAAGATACTTTCACAGGGATATCGATTATGCAAATTGAAGAGCAATTAGACACTGGTCCAGTGTTAATTAAACAGGAAATTGAATTAAATGAAAATAGCACCGCAGGGCAAGTTGAGCAAAGCTTATCTGAAATGGGAGCCGATAAAATTTTAGAAGCTATTCATTTAATTGAAAAAAAAGAAGCTGTATATACTCCTCAAGATCATGACGCAGCAACCTATGCCAAAAAAATTAAGAAAGAAGATGAGATAATTGATTGGAGCAGGAATGCCAAAGCAATTGTTGCTCAAATTAATGCTTTAAATCCAAGACCTGGAGCATGCTTTGAATATAAAGGTGAAAAAATAAAGATTTGGAAAGCTAGACATGGAAATCAAAATGGAGAGCCAGGCTTGGTTATGAATGATCAGCTTCAAGTAGCTTGTGGAAAGGGGTCAATTTTTGTTGAAGAAATACAAAGGCCTGGAAAAAAAATTCAACCAATAAAAATATTTTTATTAGGTTTTGCTATTCCAGAATCTACACAGCTTAACTCATGAGAAGATATAAGTGTATTGTTGAATATGATGGGACATCTTTTGTGGGATGGCAAAGACAAACAAACGGATATTCGGTTCAAGAGGCTATTGAAAAAAGTTTAGAATCCATTACCCAAGAAAAAATTAGAATTCATGGATCCGGGAGAACGGACACGGGAGTTCATGCAAAAGGGCAGGTTATTCATTTTGATTCCAACACAAATTTAGATGAATATACAATCACAAATGCGCTCAATCATTATTTAAAAAAAGAACTTATTAGTATTTTAAGCACAGAAATGGTTGATAATAATTTTGATGCACGACGAAGTGCTATTCTAAGAACTTATGAATATTTGATTATTAATAGAGCTGCACCATTGACCATTGATAAAAACAAAGCATGGCATATCTCAAAACCCTTAAATGAGAAATTAATTTCTGCTGCAATAAAAATTTTTGAAGGGAATCATGATTTTACTACTTTTCGTGCAGCCTCCTGTGAAGCTTCCTCGCCTATTAGAACCATTGAATATACAGAGTTAGTAAATCACAATGAAGAAATTTTAATTACCTTTCAGTCTAAATCTTTTTTGCAACATCAAGTGAGGTCTATGATTGGTGCATTGAAACTTATTGGAGAGGAAAAGTGGAGTATACGTGATTTACAATCCGCTTTAGATTCTAAGGATAGATCTAGGTGTGCTGCGCTTGCTCCAGCCTGCGGATTGTACTTACTTAAAGTAAGTTTCTAATATTTTGTAGTATATCTTTTTTAATTTTTTTAAATCATTTACGGATACACATTCATTAATTTTATGCATAGTGTTGCCAACTAAGCCAAATTCTACACAGGGAGCAATGTCTTTAATAAATCTTGCATCAGAAGTTCCACCACTGGTGGAAAGAACTGGCTTTTTATTTGTAATTTTTTTAATTACTTGAGACATCATGCGTACAGTCTCTCCCGGTCTTGTAATAAAGGCTGTTCCAGTTTCTGAAAATTTAACAATAGGTTTGCACTTATATTTTCTGGCTATTGTCTGAACGATAGTAGAAATCTTTTTTTTTAAAGAAGAGTGGTTATGCTTGTTGTTAAATCTAATATTAAAAGTTGCAGAGGAAGTTGCTGGAATAACATTGTCAGCATAGCTATCAGTCCCGATTTTGGTAATTTCTAAATTCGAAGGTTGAAAATTATTTGTTCCATTATCTAATTTAGTTGATTTTAATTTATCTAATATTTTTATTAAAGGAGTAGAAGGGTTACATGCTTCATGAGGGTAAGCAACATGACCTTGAATTCCTGATAGGGTCAGATGTGTTGTAATACTTCCTCTTCTCCCTATTTTCATCATTTGTCCTAAAACTTTTCTATTAGAAGGTTCTCCGACAATACAAAAGTCAATTTTTTCTTTTTTCTTTTTTAAATAATTCACTACTTTTTTGGTTCCGTTGATGGCTACTCCTTCTTCGTCTCCAGTAATAATAAAACTAATTGAACCTTTAAATTTTTTTTGGTCTTTTATAAATTCGCTAACTGCAGCAATAAAGCAAGCAATTCCACCCTTCATATCGCTAGCGCCTCTTCCATAAATTTTTCCATTTTTTACTATTCCTGAAAATGGACCCGCATCCCAAGACTTTGCGTTTCCTGTTGGAACTACATCAGTATGTCCTGCAAAACAAAAATTGGGAGAAGATGTGCCCAGTCTCGCATATAGGTTTTTTATGGGGGGTGTATTTTTATCTTTAAAGTTAAGAATTGTGCATTTAAACCCTAGAGATTTAAGTCGCTTTGTAACAAGATCAATTGCTCCCGCATCAATCGGTGTAACACTTGGTATTTTGATTAGTTCTTTAGTGAATGAAAGTTCGTTAATAATTTTTGCCATTTACTCTCTTAGTAAATCATTAACAGAAGTTTTGCTTCTTGTTTTTTCATCTACAGTTTTTACGATGACCGCGCAGTATAAGTTTGGACCATCTTTGTCATTGTTGCTTGGCATGCTACCGGCTACCACCACTGAGTATGGAGGTATTTTTCCGTAAGAAATTGATTTTGTTTTTCGGTCATAAATTTTTGTAGAAGCCCCAAGATAAACACCCATAGAAATAACAGAGCCTTCTCCAACAATGACACCTTCTGCAACTTCTGATCTTGCTCCAATAAAGCAGTTGTCTTCAATGATCACCGGACTGGCTTGAAGAGGCTCTAGGACTCCACCAATTCCAACTCCACCACTGATATGACAATTTTTTCCTATTTGAGCACAAGAACCAACGGTGGACCATGTATCAATCATAGTACCTTCGTCTACATAACCGCCTATATTAATAAAGCATGGCATAAGGACAGCATTTTTTCCAACAAAGGATCCTTTTCTTACAGGAGAGTTTGGTACCATTCTAAATCCTGCTTTAACGTGATCTTCTTTGTTCCATCCTGCTGTTTTTCCTTTTATTAAATGAGCTTTATCGTACCAGCTGCTATAGGGACCACTTAAAGTTTCCATTTCATTAACTCTGAAGCTTAAAAGTATCGCTTTTTTAATCCATTCGTGAACAATCCAATTGTCACCTTTTTTTTCTGAAACTCTTATTTTGCCCTGGTCAAGAGATTCAATAGTATGTTCAATAGCTGTAATAATTTTTGAGTCGGAGTCTTTAGAAATAGTATCTCTTACTTCCCAAGCTTGATTAATTGTGTTTTCTAGTTCCATAATTCTAATTAATGTTTTTATTTATTTCAGTTAAAAAATCAATGAGATTTTTTACCTTATAATGAACATGCTTTCCATCATATCCTTCTTTACAGTAGCTATCATCATTTTCAATCCAGGCCGTTTTCATTCCCAAGTTATGAGCAGGTAATAAATTTTTAGCAATATCTTCAAAAAAAATACTCTTTTTTGGATCTAGATTGTGGGTAGAAATTAACAAATGATAAGGTTCCACCTCCGGCTTAGGCATAAATTTTGAGTCAACAATATCGAACATTTTAGTAAAATGTTTTTCTATACCCAGTCGTTCAGTTACTTTTTTGGCATGTTTTCTAGTACCATTCGTAAAAATAATTTTCTCTCCTGGCAATTTCTCGATTTGGATCCCTAACTCTTCATCTTTATTAAGCAATGTATAGTCAATATCGTGTACAAATTCTAAAAATTTATCTGCATCAATATCGTGCTTTTTCATTAAGCCATTAAGTGTAGTTCCGTGGTCATGAAAATAAGTATTTTTAATTTTTAAAGCTTCTTTCTTAGAGACACTCAAATTTTCTTCTATGAATTGACACATTAAGTCATCAATCTTATCAAACAAGTTAGTAGTATTTGGATAAAGAGTATTATCTAAATCAAAAATCCAGTGGCGTATATTTTTAAGTTCTATCATTGAATAATTAATGTTCCTGCTCCAGTGCTGGAAAACAACTCATGTAAAACAGCATGAGGTTTTCTTCCATCAATAATTACAACCCCTTTCACACCTCCTTGAATAGCAGATACGCAGGTTCTAATTTTAGGAATCATTCCACCGGTAATTGTTTCATTTTGTATTAGCTCTTCAGCCTCTGCAATAGTCAGTCTTGATATTAAATTTCCATTCTTATCATTTACACCAGGAACATCAGTCATTAGTAGCAATCTTTCAGCAGTAATTTCATTTGCTATAGTTCCAGCAGCAGTATCTGCATTAATATTGTAAATCTGTCCTTTAGAATCAATTCCCATAGGCGCTACTACTGGAACCAACCCTTCTTCAATAAAAGTATTAAGTAGTTCTATATTAATATTTTCTGGCTCAGCGACAAATCCAAGCTCAGGATTAATAGCTTTAGTAACATGAATAATATTGTTTTTTTTAACGGTTACAGATTCAGCTTTAGCCCCATATTGTTGAATAGTGTTTACCAAATCTGGGTTAATTTCATTAAGCAAAACTTCTTCTACTATTTTAATAACTTTTTCATCTGTTACCCTCAAACCTAAAATAAATTTAGATTCAATATTTTGATTTTTTAATTTTATTTTGATTTGAGGACCACCACCATGAATAACAATTGGCTTTATACCAATTCTTTTACAGACAGCAGCATCTTGAGCAAAAGCCTTGGTTAACTGGTCAGTTGCCATTACTTGACCGCCGTATTTTAGAATGATTTTCTTATTTTGATATTTTTCAATGAACTTAGTTGCTTCTTTTAAGGGAGGAGCCTCTTTGGGCCAAAACTCAGAAAAATCCATCTAGACTGTTTTGATTGTAGTTTTTCTAATAATTACATATTGCTGAGCCATAGTTAGAACGTTATTAACCGTCCAATAGACCACCAGTCCAGAAGGAAACGAAGCTAGCATTACTGTTAAGAATAGAGGAAAGAATGCAAATATTTTAGCTTGTATAGGATCGGTTGGAGCAGGATTTAGTTTCTGCTGAATCCACATACTTACACCCATTAAAATAGGCCATACACCAATCATTAAAAATGAAGGAGGATCCCATGGTATTAAACCAAACAAATTAAACAACGAAGTTGGGTCAGGTGCTGACAAGTCTTGAATCCAACCAAAGAATGGAGCGTGTCTCATTTCTAAAGTTACAAATAGCATTTTGTAAATAGCGAAGAAAAATGGAATTTGAATTAGCATCGGTAAACAACCAGAGACAGGATTGATTTTTTCTTTTCTATACAGACCCATCATTTCCGTTTGAATTTTTTGTTTATCGTCTTTATACAAATCTTTCATTCTAGCTATTTCTGGCTGTAGAGCTTTCATTTTAGCCATAGATGCAAAAGAGTAGTTAGCAAGTGGAAAAAATAAAATTCTTATTCCAGCAGTCAATAAAACAATGGCCCATCCAAAATTACCTGAAAAATTATATAAATAATCGATGATAAAAAATAAAGGTTTTGTAAAAAAGTAAAACCATCCCCAATCAATCGCTAAATCAAATTTGTTGATATTCGCAGATTCTGCGTATCCATCAATTGTCTTTACTTCTTTAGCTCCTATAAAAAATTGAGAAGAGCTTGAATTTGTTTTCCCAGATGGAATGGATGTTGGGTTAGTTAAAATATAATTAGCCTTGTAAGCAGTGTCGTAAATAAATTCTGCATTAAAGGCTTGTTTTTTTTGTGGAACAATTGCTGTGAGCCAATATTTGTCTGTAATACCAAGCCAGCCTGAAGTCCCTTGGTATTTTTGGTTCTTGTCCTTAACATCGTCATAATCTTCTTCTTGAAGGGTTTCATCAATCACTCCAACTAAACCCTCATGCAGAATGTAAAAATCTTGAACTTGTGGTTTTTCTTTTCTAGTTATTTGAGAGTAGTGAAAAAGATCTACAGTACCCTTGGAATTGTTTTTAACACTTTCGGTAATAGAGAATAAATACTGATCATCAATCTCAATTTTTTTTGTAAAAACTAAGCCGTTTTGATTGTCCCATTCTAACTCTATAGGAGTTCTGGGGGTAAGAGTTCTGTTTCTAGTAAGTTTCCAAACACTATTGTTATCAGGAACGTTAATATTATTAGCACTGGCCCAGCCACTTTCTAAATAATATCCTTTGTTAATTTTTTTAGGATTTAGAATAACTACTTGTTTGCTATTTTCATCAAGACTTTCTTGGTAATTTTTTAATGTGACATCATCAATCAGTGCACCAACTAAAGAAATAGAACCAGTAATTTTTGCATTGTCTAATTTTACTCTTTGGTCTGTTAGTAGGGCTTCTTGTCTAGATACTTTTTTTTCCTGTACTTGAATTTTTTTATTTAAAGATGGAGCCGATGGCTTTCCTGCAGTTGGTTTTGTTTGTGTGGTTTTTTCTATTTTTGCCTGTTCTTTTTTTATTTCAGGATCTACTACAAGCACTTGCCAGCCTACAATGATAATAGTGGAAAGTATGATGGCTGTTAAAACATTTTTAGTATCCATTATATATTTTTTTCTTTCTGTACAGGGTCGTATCCAGCGCTACCACCTAACCAAGTTAGGGGATGACATTTTAATATTCGGAGAGTTCCCTTGCCACAACCTTTAAGACAACCATGCACTTTAACTGAATCTATAAAATAATCAGAACATGTCGGTTCAAACCTACAAGAATGATGCAACAAAGGAGAAATTAAATATTTATAACCCTTTATTATACCGATGACGCATTGACTCAAGAATTGATTCATAAATGTACTTTTAATTTGTTTCTTTAAATTTGCTCTTCAGCTCTTCTACTAAATTTTGAAAGTTCTCGTCATATACTTTTGCTTTTGCAAAAATTGCGTATTTATATTTTTTGTTAAACGAAGAGCTCAGTTCTACAATTGCTTTTCTGGTTGCCATTTTTAGTCTTCTTCTAATTTTATTTCTTTTGACTGCGTTACCAAGTTTTTTTGCAGAAACACAGCTTAACACTACTTTTCGATTATTGCTTAGTTCTTGCTCTAGTTTTCTATAATAAATCGTAAATAATTTTGATATTACTTTTTTACTTTTTAAAATCTCTTTAAATTCAGTATTGCCAGAAAGACTTTCAAATTGGATGGAAGCTGCCATTACACTAAGCAGATATTCTTTTTCTACCTTTTGCTCTTCTTCTTGCTATGACTTTTACTCCACTTTTAGTAGCCATTCGCGAACGGAATCCGTGTCTTCTAGCTCTTACTTTTTT
>MDTF01017914.1_pt1 | contig 32236 bp, 28 predicted proteins | sample 811191 | NCBI WGS metagenome assembly MDTF01 (sample SAMN05326649, study PRJNA326480) | marine metagenome | isolation source: seawater | place: Southern Ocean | collected 2011 | reverse complement strand
ATTGACTATGGTCAATACAGACAGGAACCGCCGTGGTACGGAACCGTATGCCCGGTGGTGTGAGAGGACGGGAGTTGCGAAACTCCCTCCTACTCGATCGTGAATTTTGCTGCTAAAAGTCGCCAACTCTGCCAAAGGGAATCGATTTAAGGTAAACTGCCGCTATAAAAATAATGGCCTCCAGAGCCAATAACTTCCGGTCACGGACTGCCGGACTGTAGTCGTCGTCCATTGCAAGGTGGGCAACGATTACAGCAATAATAAGAAAGACTGAGGAAACGTTTTGACAGAAAAAAGTATTACCACGACAGACAATAATAAGGGCTGGTTTTCCCGATTTTTAGCAACGGTTGAATGGTTAGGTAACCTGTTACCTCATCCCGTTACGTTGTTTGCCATCTTAACCGTGTTCATTGTGTTGCTGAGCGGCTTCTTAAGCTGGCTCGGTGTATCCGTTGCCGACCCAAGACCAGAAGACGCGCAAACCGCCTCCGGCACTATCGAAGTGGTTTCGTTAATGAGCGTGGAAGGTCTGCACTGGATCATGACACACATAGTGACCAACTTTACCGGCTTTGCTCCGCTAGGGACGGTACTGGTGGCGTTGTTGGGCGTTTCTGTAGCGGAACATTCCGGGCTGTTATCTACTGCCATGCGCGCCCTGGTGCTGAATGCGCCACGCCGGTTGGTTACTTTTATTGTGGTGTTGAGCGGTATTCTCTCCAATACGGCTTCAGAGTTGGGCTACGTCGTACTTATTCCGCTGGCTGCGATGATATTCCACTCTCTTGGGCGCCATCCTCTGGCGGGACTTGCCGCTGCCTTTGCGGGCGTGTCTGCCGGTTACAGTGCCAACCTGTTTTTAGGCACCATCGACCCGTTACTGGCCGGGATAACAACGCCTGCAGCGCAGATGATTGATCCAAACTATGTCGTTGGCGCTGAGTCCAATCACTTCTTTATGATTGCCAGTACTTTTGTTATTGCGGCGCTGGGTTTCTTTGTCACCGACCGGATTGTTGAGCCGCGACTGGGCCATTTTGATGAGTCGAAGTCAACCATGGTGCTCGACGAAAAAGCCATGGCATCGCCTAGCGCACAGGAAATGAAAGCCATGAAAATGGCCGGTCTGGCATTTCTGGGGCTGTGCATAGTAGTCGCACTGGCCGTGGTACCTGAAGATGGTGTACTGCGTAACCCAGAAACCGGCGGATTAAAAGGCTCACCCTTTCTGAAAGGGATTGTGGTATTAATTTTCGTCATGTTTGCTATCCCGGGGTTTGTTTACGGCAAGGTTGCCGGCACGATGAAGAATGACCGCGATGTCATCGAAGGCATGGCGCGCAGCATGAGTAGTATGGGTCTTTATATTGCACTGGTTTTCTTTGCTGCCCAGTTTGTGGCCTTTTTCAAGTACACCAATTTAGGCACAGTGTTAGCTGTTGAAGGTGCTGCACTGCTTATCCAGCTGGATTTGAAAGGCCCGGAAGTCTTCCTGTTATTTATTCTGATGTGTGGACTGGTAAACCTTTCGCTGGGTAGCGCCTCAGCGCAATGGGCCGTCACAGCACCAGTGTTTGTGCCAATGCTAATGCTGCTTGGCTATGCGCCGGAGGTGATTCAGGCCGCTTACCGTATCGGTGACTCGGTAACTAATGTGATTTCACCGATGATGAGCTACTTCGGATTGATCATGGCGATGGCGGCCAAGTACAAGAAAGATGTCGGTATGGGAACACTCATTGCCATGATGCTGCCTTATTCGATGGTGTTTATTGTCGGCTGGACACTGCTGTTTTATCTGTGGGTGTTCGTATTGGGTCTGCCAGTAGGCTGGGAAACCCCCACCTATTATCAGCCATAGCAGTCCAATTTAGTCGTTGCGCCGTATTATTAGTAGTTAACTATTTTACTATTGAGATTAAATATTTATGAAGTACACCGGTAACGCGGGATTCAGCCATCATCAGGCAGATAAAATTGGTGTTTTAATTACCAACCTGGGTACCCCTCAGGCGCCGACGAAAGGTGCACTGAAACCGTACCTCAAAGAGTTTTTATCTGATCCCCGGGTGGTAGAGGTACCACGTCTTATCTGGTGGTTTATTCTCAATGGCATTATTTTAAATATACGTCCAAAACGGTCAGCCGAGGCCTACGCCTCGGTATGGTCTGAGCAGGGTTCTCCATTGATGGTGCATACCAAAGCACAGGCCGAAGCATTGGCTAAACGCTGCGAGCGGGAGTTTGGTGACGATGTGATAGTGGATTTTGCCATGCGTTATGGTGAACCCGCGGTTAGCAAAGTGATTGAGCGTATGCTCAGTACCGGGGTGCGAAAACTGTTGGTGGTCCCGCTTTACCCGCAATATAGCGCCTCAACCGTCGGCTCTACCTTTGATGCTATCGCCGCCGATTTTCAACAGCGCCGGTGGTTGCCGGACTTCCGGTTTGTCAGCCATTATCATGACCGCCCGGGTTATATAAAGGCAGTTGCCGAAACGATACGTCAGCATTGGGAAATAAACGGCCAGGCTGAGAAGCTGATATTGTCCTATCATGGTGTGCCGCGCCGTTATCTGGATAACGGCGATCCTTATCACTGTGAGTGTCTTAAAACCTCCCGTCTGATAGCTGAGGAACTAGGGCTTGAAAATAGCCAGTACATGACGACCTTTCAGTCGCGGTTTGGCCGCGAAGAATGGTTAAAACCCTACACTGATGAAACGCTTAAGGCTCTGCCTGCAGAGGGCGTAAAGTCGGTGCAGGTGGTTTGTCCGGGCTTTTCCGCGGACTGTCTGGAAACCATCGAAGAGATTGGCGAAGAGAACCGCGAATACTTTATGGATGCCGGTGGCGAGCGCTATGAATACATCCCGGCCCTCAACAGTGAACCGGCGCATATCTCAATGCTGTTCGACCTCGTAAAGGAAAACCTGCACGGCTGGCAGGCAGACTCTGACGTTGAACTGCGTGCACAACTGGCCAAAAAGCACGGATGTCCAAGATGAAAGATTACTCCGGTACGGCACCAAAACCGTTACTGAAAGCACAAAAGCTGGCGAACCTGCTGGATACGTCGGTGAAAATTCCACTGATTAATTTCCGCATCGGGTTAGACGCTCTCGTAGGGTTAATTCCCGGTGTGGGCGATGTGTTGATGTTAGTGGTGTCGTTTCGGATCGTGCAGCTTGGTAAGCAGATGGGGCTCCCCAGGGGACTGATTAAAGTGATGATCCGTAATTGTCTGCTCGACTTTGGTTTGGGGTTTATCCCGGTGGTCGGGGATATTGCGGACTTCTTTTATAAAGCCAACCAGGCCAATGTGCGGGTTATGGAAAAATACTGGGTCAGCAATAACAAGGATGCCATCGATAAGCATACCCAGGACATGTTGGAAAATTGGAAAGCCGCTCAGTAAATCGCCCTGATTCATTGTCGAACTAAACTATTTTTCGTGGTCTGCGTAGCAACTAGTATTCTAAGCCAATAAGCAGAAGGAATATGAAAGCAGCAGATTTGTTTGTTCAAGCCCTGGAAGCCGAGGGCGTCGAGTATATCTTCGGCATACCTGGTGAAGAAAACCTGGATTTACTTGAGTCACTTCGCCATTCATCCATTAAGCTGGTACTTACCCGACACGAGCAGGGCGCGGGGTTTATGGCTGCAACCTACGGTCGACTCACCGGTAAGGTGGGCGTCTGCCTGTCCACGCTCGGTCCCGGCGCTACCAACCTGGTAACGCCGGCTGCCTATGCACAGCTTGGCGCTATGCCCATGCTGATGATTACCGGCCAGAAGCCAATCAAAACCAGTAAACAAGGGCGTTTTCAGGTCGTTGACGTAGTCGATATGATGCGGCCCATTACCAAGTACACCACACAAATTGTCAGTGGTGAGCGCATTCCTTCGGTGATTCGAGAAGCCTTCAGACTCGCGGCTGAAGAACGCCCCGGCGCAGCACATATCGAAATTCCCGAAGATATTGCCCGGGAGTCCACTACCGCACCCCTGCTGAAGCAAAGCCAGTCGCGTCGCCCGGTTGCCGAGGAGAAGGCAGTAGAGCGAGCCAAAACCATGATTGAGCAGGCTTCTGCGCCGTTATTGCTGATTGGTGCCGGCGCTAACCGCAAACTCACGGCTAAAATGTTGCGCCGCTTTGTGGATCATACCGGGATCCCATTTGTGACTACGCAAATGGGGAAGGGCGTATTAAATGAATCAGATCCTCTGTTTGTGGGCAATACGGCGTTATCTGATGGTGATTTTGTACATAAGGCAATTGAGCGGGCGGACCTGATCATCAATGTGGGTCATGATGTGGTTGAGAAGCCACCATTCTTTATGCATCAAAATGGTAAGCAGGTAATCCATATTAACTTTGAGCCTGCGGCCGTGGATCCGGTTTATTTTCCACAACTGGAAGTCGTTGGCGATATTGCTAACAGCGTCTGGCAGATTAATGAGCGTATAACACCGCAGGGTCACTGGAAACGTGATCTTTATCAGGATGTGCATGATGCCTATGTAGAGCATCGGCAGGAGTCAGGCCGTGATGACAGATTTCCGGTGCTGCCGGAAAGACTGGTTAGTGAAGTTCGCGCTGTTATGCCTGAACACGGTGTGGTAGCGCTTGATAATGGCATCTATAAAATCTGGTTTGCCCGCAATTATCCCGCCTACGCGCCCAATACTCTGTTACTCGACAACGCTCTTGCGTCTATGGGCGCTGGCCTGCCTTCGGCCATGGCTGCAAAACTGGTCAATCCCGATGAACCAGTAATGGCGGTTTGTGGCGACGGCGGCTTTATGATGAACAGTCAGGAAATCGAAACCGCAGTAAGGCTCAAGCTGGATTTGGTAGTGCTGATCCTGCGTGATGATGCCTATGGTATGATCAAATGGAAACAGGCACATATGGAGTTTGATAACTTCGGCCTGGATTACGGCAATCCTGACTTTGTGACATATGCCCAAAGCTATGGGGCTAAAGGTCACCGGGTAACCGCTACTGAGGAATTAGGGCCACTGATGCGCCAGTGTATCGCCGAGCCTGGTGTGCACATTATCGATTGTCCGGTAGATTATAGCGAGAATGACCGTAAATTAAATCTGGATATCCGCCGTTTGAGTGAGCAGTTGTAAGTGAAGTATCGCCATGCTGGATAAAAGCAAAGTCACAGGTAGCGTTAGCAATGATAACGTTTCGGAACAAGAAATCGCCCGCTTTAATGCGTTGGCCCAGGAGTGGTGGGACCCCAACGGTAAATATAAAACCGCCCTGGCATTTAACGCGGCGCGGACCGAATATATGATTGCCCAACTTGCGAGCTGTCACGGGCGCGATCCATCATCACCAGATTGTCTGGAAGGGCTGCGCATTCTCGACGTTGGTTGCGGTGGCGGTCTTATCAGTGAGGCGCTGGCCAAACGGGGCGCAATAGTGACGGGTGTGGATGCCAGTGCCATGAGTATCGAAGTGGCCCGCCGCCATGCACAGCAATCCGGACTTTTAGTGGACTACCGGCATTGTCTGGCGGGCCAGCTTCTGGCCGAGGATGAACGATTCGATGTGGTCATTAATGCTGAGGTGGTAGAGCATGTACCGGATCAGGCTGCGCTGATAAACGACTGTGCCAGGCTGGTGAAACCGTCGGGCAGTCTGGTACTTGCTACTTTAAACCGCACCGTAAAGTCGTGGATCATTGCTATCCTGGGTGCAGAGTACGTTATGCGCTATCTGCCGATAGGCACACACGACTGGAAAATGTTTGTGAAACCCGAAGAACTGGCTGGCTGGGTAGCCCCCGAACACTTTAAACTGGTTAACGAAACCGGCATGAAGCTGAACCCTATTACCGGTGTCTGGCGGTTATCAGACTCGCTGGCTGTCAATTACATTCAGATTTACCGGCGTTAGGCCTTTCGGCCGGCCGCCGGACAATCAGGCCCGCATACCATTTTGTAGTGACCTGTGATGCTAATCTTATTGATTCTTAATAGTAATTCAAGGATTCTGTTGACAAAGACAGGGGGCGAGTATATTGATTGAGGTGACCGGACTGTTTCGATAACAGCTTTTCCAACCAGGGTAAACCATGACGGATAATGTAACAGCTTGCAAGGTAGCAAAACCCGACATCGCGACACGGTTGCGGCGGGAAACCCGCGACGCACATTGCCAGATCGAAGCAGTGATGAGCGACTTGTTGTTTGCAACACCGCTGGACCTGCAGGCCTATCAACACATGCTTACAATGCATCGTTGGTATTACGAGCTGGTTGAAGCCAGGCTCGGGCAATTTCACAGTACCGCAGCCATGATGCAAGAGCGCTCCAAGCTTAGTTGGCTCGATAGCGATATCAATTATCTTAAACAAGACAGTGGGCAATGTGTCGTTGACTGCGGGTCTTTCGCAAGTGCTGAACTAGACTTGCCAGAAAACGAGGCCCATGCATGGGGCTTTTTATACGTGTTTGAGGGCGCCACCCTGGGCGGCGGACATATCCTCGACAGATTACGTCATCAGCCCTATTTTAAAGGGCGCTCAGGGTTGCGCTTTTTCCACAGTTACGGGCCGAAAACACCGGCCATGTGGCGGGAATTTCAATTATCCCTGCAGCAGTTTGCGGCCGCAAATCCTGGCTGTGAAAAGCAGATCATTAACGGCGCCAACCTGTCATTTTCAAATATGTATGCGTTGATGAAAGGAGTTCAGGTTGACTGATAACTTTGAAGTAACGCTGGATAACTGCCACAAAGAGCCAATTCATATCCCTGGTTCGATACAGTCCCATGGTTATTTGCTGGTTGTTGATCCGGCCACCATGACGCTGAGTTGTGTTAGTGAGAATGTCACCGGGTTGTGCGGCGCAGGGTTGTCAGACTGCATTGGCAAAAGCCTGGCTGACGTTGTCGATGCAGACTACTGCGCTATCATCAACAATCACTGGCAAAGCGAGAAATTACAGCTTTTTAATCCCACATCGGTGCAAGTTAAGCATGCTGACGCCAGTCTTCGCAAGATGACCGCTATCGCCACCTATAATGGTTCGCAGATACTGATTGCGCTGGAGCCGGACAGTAAGGTGAGTGATAAGGCCTATGAGTCGGTGCTTAAAATGCTGAAGAACTCCGTTCAGTCGTTAATGGGTGTGCATAAACTCGACCTGATTTACCAGACCGTAGTGGAAGAGGTTAAACGGTTCTCAGGATTTGACCGGGTGATGCTGTACCAGTTTGACCATGAGTATAACGGTGAGGTGATTGCCGAGGCCAAAGAGCCTCACCTTAATGCGTTTTTAAAGCAGCATTTTCCTGAGTCGGATATTCCCAAACAAGCCCGCGAGCTATACATCAAAAACCCTATCAGGCTGTTGTGTGATGTAGAGGCCGAAGTGTCCCGCTTGTACCCGGCTCAACCCCACGTGGATTTAAGTTATTGCTCGCTGCGCAGCGTGTCACCGATCCATATACAGTATTTGCGTAATATGGGCGTCAAAGCCTCAATGTCCATTAGTATCATTATTAATGGTAGGTTATGGGGGCTTATCGCCTGTCACCATTATTCGAGTAAGTTCGTGCCTTTTGAGGTGCGTGAAATCGCCCAGTACATCTCTGTCATGCTGTCACAGCTGATCTCAGTCAAAATTCAGGAAGAAGATACCCAACGAAATGCCCGGCAGCTGGCTATGCTTGGCCAGATCTCAGCGGCTATGGCCGAGGAGCAGGAATATCAGAATGCACTGAGGATAAAAGCCGAACAGCTGCTCGCGCTGGTGGACGCCAGTGGCGCGGTATGGTGCCTTGATGGCTCGCTACAAAGTGCTGGGGAAGTGCCTGAACAGAATATAATAAAGCACTTACACCAGTGGCTGGCTAAACAAATAAGCGAGCAAGAAGAGGCCTACTTTACGCACCAGCTTGGCATCGACAATCCACAATTTGCTGAACTTGCCGATATAGCCAGTGGCGTTATGATGGTATCGCTCTCGGCGGATAACAGTTCGTATATACTGTGGTTTCGCAAAGAAATTATTCAGGCGAAGAACTGGGGCGGCAAACCGGAGAAGGTCATTGAGTTTACCGATGATGGCAGTCACCGGTTAATGCCGAGAAGTTCATTTGAGCTCTGGAAACAAAACGTTTATAAGAAATCTGCGCCCTGGCAGGAAGCCGAGCGGGAAGGTGCATTAAAGCTGCGCAGTATGATTCAAAGTAAGATGATTATTGAATCTGAGAAAGTGCAGCAGATGAACAATATGCTCGAAGAGCTGGTAACCCATCGAACTGCCGAGTTAAATCTGGAAATCAAGCAGCGCAAAACTGCCGAGTTGCATCTGCTTGAGGCACTGGAGAATGCGGAGACGTCCAACCGTGAGTTGGAGCGCTTTGCGTTTATCGCTTCCCATGATTTACAAGAACCGTTGCGAAAAATTCAAACCTTTGGTGACCGGATCCAGCGTTCTGGCGACACTTTCTCAGAAAAGAACCAGTCTTATCTGATAAGAATGCGGGCGTCTGCCGAGCGAATGCAGACGTTGATTAAAAATACCCTGAGTTTTTCACGGCTGAGCAGTGACGCCATGAAATTCCGTTCCATTAACGCTAACAGTGCCATTCAAACGGTGCTCGACGATATCTCACTCCTGGTGAATGATAAGCAGGCGGATATCAGGGTCGACAATATTGGTGTTATTCTTGCTGATAAAGGGCATATAATGCGGGTTTTCCAGAATTTACTGCAGAATTCCCTTAAATTTGTTGCTCCAGAGCGACACCCGGTCATCGAAATTACGGTGATGGACCGAACGGAGGACCATATTACCCTGGCATTCAAAGACAATGGTATTGGCTTTGACAATCAGTATGCCACAAGAATTTTTAACTTATTTGAACGCCTGCATGGCAAAAGTGAGTTTGAAGGAACCGGAATGGGCCTCGCAATTTGTAGAAAAATTGTAGAAAAACACAATGGAAGTATCTGGGCCGAAGGCCGTGAGAACGAAGGTAGTGTTTTTTACATGCAACTACCGGTGAAGTAAGACGTCAGTGAGGTTGTTGAGATAAGATGTTATAATGTATGAGCTATGAACAGATTAGAAATTAATCAAAAAAAGATCAGTGAGCTAAATTTCATCTACATCGTTGATGACGATGAGGATGATCGCGAGCTGATCACCGATGCCTTAATCGACAGTAATTTAATGCAAACCCAGATCAAGACCGCCGTGGATGGCGTGGATTTGATGGAGCAGTTAACCACTACCGGTTCGCTGCCGTCGTTCATTATTCTTGATCTGAATATGCCAAGAATGGGCGGCCGCGAGGTGCTATCTGCGATCCGGGAAAATACCGATTTGAAACATATTCCGGTAATAATGTTCTCGACGTCAGATACCGATGTGGACGTAAAAGACTGTTACGATTTAGGCTGTAACACTTATATGACCAAACCCTGCGACTATTTGAGTCTGACCGACGCGATGCAGTTAATCCTCCTTTACTGGACCGGCAATTCAACGCTGTTAACCGTTCAGTAATCCACTCTTCACCGGTTTTACGGGCATGGTTTGCCCGTGAAGCACGGTTTACTCTCCAATCATTCATCTTAACCTACACAATTGTGAGTTGATTTGGTCACCAAATCCATTAGTCTGATTGTTCTTCACTGAACAGGAGCTCGCGATGAAAATCTACGATACGCAAACGGCACCCAACCCGCGCCGGGTCAGAATGTTTCTGGCTGAAAAGGGCGTTAGTGCCGAGTACATACAGGTAGACCTGAAGGGCGGCGAAAACCTCTCCCAGGAAATGCTAAACAAAAATCCTATGGGTAAGTTGCCTATACTCGAGCTCGATGATGGCACCTGCATCAGCGAAAGCGACGCTATCTGCGCCTATATTGAGGCGGCCTTTCCAAATCCGCCCCTATGTGGCGAAAGTGCCATTGAAAAAGGCATTATTGCCATGTGGCAGCGGCGGGTCGATTTATGTCTGATGTTGCCTGTGGTGCACTGCTTTCAGCATACCACCGGGTACTTCAGCGACCGTATGACGCCCGTTGGCGATTATGGCGTGGTAGCGGGAAAAGACGCGGTAAAGTTTCTTGACGTGCTGGATAAACAGCTGGCTGACTCTACCTACATTGCCGGAGAGAGCTTCTCCATCGCTGATATTATCGCGTTATGTGCTATCGACTTTGCCCGGGTGGTGAAGATTCGAATTGGCGAAGAACAAACGCATTTACAGCGCTGGTACAAGCTGGTGAGTGAACGCCCGAGCGCTACCGCATAACAGGCAGTACGTTATTCGATGATAAGCGCTTTGGCATTAGCCAGGGTATCGGCTTCATGAGCAGGCTTGTCCCAGCGGATGCGGTGAATGCGAGGAAAGCGCAGGGCAACGCCGGATTTATGCCGGGTGGACGGATGGATGGCATCAAAGGCGACTTCTACTACTAATTCCTTTTTTACTTCCCGGACCGGGCCAAACCGGCCCACAGCATTGCGTCGCACCCAGTTATCGAGCTTTTTTAATTCCTCGTCGGTAAAGCCGGAGTAGGCTTTGCCGATGGGGAGAAGCGTGTCGTCCTGCCATACGCCAAAGGTGAAATCCGAATAAAAACTCGAGCGTTTACCATGCCCACGCTGGGCGTACATGATAACGGCATCAAGATGCAGTGCCTCACGTTTCCACTTATACCATTGGCCGCTCGGGCGGCCGGGTTGATAAGGACTATCTTTGCGTTTGAGCATCAGGCCTTCAACACCTGGATCTTCTGCTGCTTTGGCATAGGTCTGCTGTAGTTGTTCACTGCTAGCTACAGACAATAAAGGCGAGATAAGCAGATGGTTGGAAGCAGCCCGGGAGAGCCAGTTGATCAGTCGCTGACGCCGCAGCGTTAGCGGCAGCGGCGTGATGTTTTCGTGGTTGTCGGTCAACAGATCGTAAACCACAATGCCGGCGGGACGCTCGGCAATGAGCTTCTTTGACGGTTTCTTGCGATTAAGCCGTTGTTGTAAAGCGTTAAAGGATTCAATTTTACCGTTGTTTATCACCAGCAGTTCACCATCAATAACGCCGTGCTCGTCTATACCTGCCAGTACATCGGGAAAGGACTCACTGATGTCGTCTCCTGTGCGACTGAAAAGCGCTTTGCCTTGCTCAGTCACCACCAGTTGGACACGGATACCATCGTACTTGTACTCAACCTGCCAGTCTTCAACGGATAATTGCCGGGCTTTATCTTCAGGCAGCGGGTGCGACAACATCACCGGATGGTAGGTGACTGCGCCGGCAATATCGGGTTTCTCTGCACGCCCTTCCAGCCAGTCAAATAACTCGCGATAAGGGGGCCTGAGTGCGTGCCACAGGGTTTCAATTTCGCTGATCGGTACATCGCCGTATTCAGCGAGAATACGTTTCACACTGCGCGCCGACAGACCCACTCTGAGGCCCCGGGTACCCAGCTTAAGTAATGACCAGCGCTGCTCAGCTGTCATGCCGGATAAGTAATGTACCAGCAGCGCTTTCACCTGCTCGCGATTGGCCTGACGGAACTGGCCAATAACCTCTGCCAGACCCGGGAGCTCGATGTTGGTGGTAGCGTCGGGCCACAAGTGAGCTACCGTTTCGCTCATTTCACCTACATAGTCATAACTCATGGCAAAAAGGTCAGGATCTACCCGCTCCAGCATCAGATTCTTTACTGCATTGCGTTTAAAAAACTCGAACTTCAGGGTGCCGGCTAAGGCGGCGATTGCCCAGCCGCGGTCAGGGTCTGCTGTCTGCGCCAGATAATGCCGCAGCAGCCGACTCTTTTCATTGTTACTGCTGGTGAAATACAGTTGTTGTAGGAGTTGGGAAAAAGTTTCCATTAGTCTGTGGCATCCTCGTCATAGCCAATCAGCGATAACGCCCGTGCTTTTACACCCTGAATAGTGAGCTGATGCAGCAAAGCGTCCTCCCGGCCATGGGTGATCCACACTTCCCCCGGATTGACTTCGGCGATGGTATCCAGCAAGGCCTGCCAGTCGCTGTGATCAGACACTATCAGTGGGAGTTCCACCTGGCGCTGGTGAGCCCGGGCACGAATTTGCATCCAGCCGGATGCCATGGCTTTGCGTACCTCGGGTAACGAGCGTGACCAGCGGTCGCTGAGGGCTGACGGCGGCGCCAGCACTATCTCACCGGCAAGTTCCGATTTATCAGCTACATCCGTCACATCAATTAGCTGGCCCAGGTTGATGCCGTGTTCTTCATACAAATCACAAAGCCGTCGTTGGGCGCCGTGCAGATAAATAGGCTGGTGATAACCCAGAGCCCGCAAACCAAGGATCATGCGCTGACATTTTCCCAGAGCGTACACGCCTACCAGGTGGCAGCGTTCAGGGAAACGGGCAAGTGATTGCAGTAGTTTTTCACACTCCTGCTCAATAGGCGGGTGCTTAAACACCGGTAGGGCAAAGGTCGCCTCGGTAATAAAAACATCGCAGTCAATGGCGGTAAAGGGTGGGCATGTGGGATCCGGCTGGCGTTTATAATCGCCGGAAATCACCACCCGGGTGCCGCGGTAACTTAGCAGAATTTGAGCAGAGCCGAGGATATGCCCGGCAGGGTAAAACGTGCAGCTGACCGGATCGTCCGGATCGCCCAACTCAATAGTGTGGCCGTAGTCGAGCGCCTCAACGGATTGCGCCATATCCTCACCGTAACGGGTACGCATAATGGCAATGGTCGGCGCTGTAGCCACCACGCTGTGATGCCCGCCAATAGCATGGTCGGCATGCCCATGGGTGATGAGGGCGCGATTTACCGGTGCGGTAGGATCGATGTAACAATCAGCGGCAACGCAATAAAGGCCGTTATCCCGTGGTTGTAGCCATTTGTCTGCTTGCAAAAACACTCCGTTAAATTAGCCATTTGGCTTCTTTTACGCGGTGTTAGTCAGAAAAGCTCAATAGCCGCCTTTAACGATGTAATATTCGCCGTCAGAAGTAAGAGAAACATGCAATTCAGCCACTTCGTCGATAGTTTTGCGGCCGATTTTTTTCCCTGCATTCAGGCAGGTGGTTTGCTGATAGGCCATACCGTCGGCAAACGGGGCTTCAAAAGCCACATTTTCTAAAAAACGGTAGCATTTTTGCTGGCTATCAAAAGCAATCAATCGGCTCATGGGCACATCACCATGGGTCCGGCCGATGGTCGGTAATGGCCCTTCACTGCAGGCAGTGATGAGTCCGGCAAGGCCAATAAGTAAGCAACGTCGTGCGGCAAATAAATTCATTCAGATGAACACATTAACAAAATGAACCAGCAGTATAGCGAATGTTGCGTAGGGTATTAAACCGCTTTGTGTCAGGGCACGTATACTCTTACCACTTAACCAATTGGATTTGTTGCTGCTTTTGAGTTTGCCGTTACCCGCCGAATTTACCGCATGGTTTTCCCGACAGGGCTGGTCATTGCGAGCCTATCAACAGGACATGCTTAACCGTGGGGAAACGGAGCAGTCGACGCTGCTGATAGCCCCTACCGGCGCCGGTAAAACCTTGTCAGGGTTTCTGCCGTCGCTGGTAGACTTACAGCATGAAACCGCTGAATATCTGCATACCCTGTACATTTCGCCTTTAAAAGCACTAACTCAGGATATTCATCGTAATTTGTTGCGCCCCATAGAAGAAATGGCGCTGCCAATTACGGTGGAGACACGCACCGGTGATACGCCGTCGCACAAACGTCAGCGCCAGCGTAAGCGTCCCCCGCATATTCTGCTTACGACCCCTGAATCGCTAATGCTAATGCTCTCTTATACTGATGCGCCGAAAATATTTGGCAAGCTAAAAACCGTCATTATCGACGAAGTTCACAGCCTGATTGGCAACAAGCGCGGCGATTTTACTACCCTTGCCCTGGCCCGGATAGAATCTCTGGCTCCCGGTTTCAAGCGCATCGGTTTGTCGGCGACGGTAGCTAAACCAAAGCTGGTGGCCGACTGGTTGGGGCCTACCGGAGAACCTGCCGCGCTGCTTGAGGTTGAAGATACTGCCAAACCAGCCATCAACATTTTACGTTCAGAGCAGCGCATGCCCTTTGGCGGCTTTATGGCCAAATACGCCATTGGGGATATTTATCAGGCTATCGCCAAGGCCGCGACTACCCTGGTGTTTGTGAACACACGTGCACAGGCTGAATTATTGTTTCAGTTGTTATGGTCAGAGAACGCCCTGGTACTGCCTATCGCCCTCTATCATGGCTCACTGAGTAAAGAGCAACGCCGTAAAACCGAAGAAATGATGGCCTCCGGAAAGCTTCGCGCTATCGTAACCACCTCGGCCCTTGAGCTGGGCATAGACTGGGGGGATGTGGATTTGGTTATTCAGGTTGGCGCCCCAAAAGGGGTTAGTCGCCTGCTACAACGTATCGGGCGGGCTAACCACCGGTTTGAGGAAGCCAGTGAAGCCTTGCTGGTGCCGGCCAACCGCTTTGAGGCACTGGAGTGTCAGGCCGCTATTGAGGCGATTAATCAGGGCGCGCGTGACGGTGCTTTGGTACAGCCCGGCGCTATGGATATTATCCCGCAGTATATCATTAATTGCGCCTGTTCCGGTGCGGTGACGCCTGAAGCTCTGTATCAACAAATTCTCAATGCTTCACCTTATCAGGGGCTGGCAGCCGATGAGTTCAATCAATTGTGGCAATTCAGTGTGGATGGTGGTTATGCACTGCAAGGGTATGAACGCTATCAGCGGTTAACCCAGCAACCAGACGGTACCTTTAAACCGACCAGTCAGCGGGTGGTCCAGCGTCACCGGCAAAATATCGGCACTATTGTGGAAGCCGGGAAGCTTAAAGTGAAGCGGATCCGGCGCGGCAATCAGGGCAAGATTATTGGCGAGGTAGAAGAGTACTTTGCGCAGCAGCTTACGCCGGGCGATACGTTTTTGTTTGCCGGTGAAATGCTGCGCTTTGAGGCCATACGGGATATGCAGTTACATGCCAGGCCAGATAAAGGCAAAGAGCCGAAAATTCCAAGTTATGTGGGGGGGCAGTTACCGCTTTCAACCTATCTGGCCGATGGGGTACGGGCGTTATTAAATGAGCCCGCTCAGTGGCAGGCGTTACCCGGGCAGGTACGTGAGTGGCTTAGCCTGCAACAGGCTTTCTCGCAAATTCCGGCCCGGGATAAGGTGCTTATCGAACAGTTTCCTTACCGCCGCGCGTTTTATTCACTGTATTACACCTTTGAGGGCCGCAAGGCTAATCAGACGCTGGGCATGTTGCTGACCCGGCGGATGGAAAAGCTTGGCCTTAAGCCACTAAGTTTCAGTGTAACAGACTACGGGTTGTCGGTATGTGCGCTCAAGCCGCTGGATGAAACTCATATCGCTACGTTATTCCAGCCGGATATTCTTGGCGATGAACTGGAAGACTGGATGCTTAACGCGCCTATGCTTAAACGCTCATTCCGCCAGGTGGCTATTGTCAGCGGGCTTACCGAACAGCGCTATCACAGTACACGCAAAACCATGAAGCAGGTGACCTTTTCCACCGATCTAATTTACGATACGCTGCGTGAATACGAGCCCGATCATATTCTGCTCAAGGTAGCCCGCGAAGATGCCGAGCGTGAGTTGCTCGATCTCCGGCGACTGGCAGATACTTTGATACGATTTGTCGGGAAAACCCAGTTTATTGATTTACCTAAGGTGTCACCTATGGCGATCCCCATTGTGCTGGATGTCCGCAGTGAACAGGTTAAAGGCGCCGGCGAGCAGGCGCTGCTTGATCAGGCTGCACTCTATGCCGAAGCCGAATCCATGCTTGATGAGGTCAGAGCGTTGCTGTCAGGTGACGGCTAAACATGCTCTCAACTCCTCAGTTACAACAGTTAACCGAAACCAGACAGGTATTCCCTGTCCGGTTTGGTGGTAGCTTATGGCTACTCGATAGCCGAGCGGCGCTGTACTGGCCGGAACAGGACTGTCTGCTACTGGCCGACCTGCATTTTGAAAAAGGCAGTTACCTTTCGCAATATGCTTCGCCGGTGCCTCGTTACGACTCCCGGGCAACGCTGAAGAGCATTGCGACCCTGCTGGCATGTTACAAACCCGAGCGCGTGCTCTGCCTGGGGGATAGCTTCCATGATATTCACGCATTTGATCGCTTTTTAGCCGATGATGTCGCCCAACTTAAGGCGTTAGTGCTGGGTGTGAAAGAATGGATCTGGCTGGAAGGGAATCATGATCCACAGGTGCCCGAAGCGCTGGGTGGGCTGCGAGCCGAGAGTTATCCACTACGCACTCAGCAGGGCAGCCTGATTCATTGCCGGCATATTCCAAAGGAGAATAGTGACTTGCAGATTGTCGGTCACTTCCACCCTAAAGCCAGGTTTGCTTCAGGCAAGCGGCGTTTTAGAGGCAAAAGCCTGGTGACCACTGATACCCTGATGCTGATGCCGGCACTCGGTCAGTATACCGGTGGGTTGAATATAGAGGATGAGGTACTAACGGCACTGGCGCCTAAACCGCAGCGCCAGTGCTATGTATTGTGTGAGCAGCGCGTTATTGCGCTGCCTGCTGGTAGCTAGGCTAATCGCGCCAGCGTTTGACCAGATCATCGTAGGCGTCGATGCGGCGGTCGCGGAAGTAAGGCCAGATTCGCTTAACCTGTTCAGTACGGGTCATATCCAGATCCACCAGTAAGGTTTCTTCCTTATCACTGCTGGCCTGGGCAAGGATCTCACCCTGTGGACCGGCAACAAAGCTCTGCCCCCAAAACTGAATACCCGGATCGCCCTCGGTAGGCGATGTTTCAAAGCCAGTGCGGTTAGCCACGATTACCGGTACCGAATTGGCTACTGCATGGGCCCGCTGAATGGTGTGCCAGGCATCATGCTGACGCTTGCGCTCATCATCGGTGTCGGTCATATCCCATCCAATTGCGGTGGGGTAAAACAGAATTTCAGCGCCGGCCATGGCCATCAGGCGGGCGGCTTCCGGATACCATTGATCCCAGCACACCAATACGCCCAGCTTACCCACACTGGTTTTAATCGGCTCAAACCCCATATCGCCTGGCGTAAAATAAAACTTTTCGTAAAAGCCCGGGTCATCCGGGATGTGCATCTTGCGATATTTCCCGGCGATCTCACGGCTGCGGTCGAACACCACGGCGGTGTTGTGATAAAGCCCTGAACCGCGTTTCTCAAACAATGAGGTTACCAGCACGATATTGTGCTGCTCGGCGATTTTGCCAAAAAAGTCGGTTGCCGGGCCGGGAATAGGTTCGGCCAGGTCAAAGGCATCGGTATCTTCGTTCTGGCAGAAGTACAAGGTGCTGTGCAGCTCTTGCAGTAAAATCAGCTCGGCGCCTTGTGCAGCCAGCTCGGCAATTCGGGCCGCGCTTTTATTCCAGTTGGTGGCTTTATCGTTGTCGGCGACAGACTGTTGTACCAGTCCAACCTTTAAAGTGCGCTCAGACATAACGGGTCACTCCTGAGTTTAATTGGTGAATGACATCGGTTTTTAAGGTGTTACAGGGTACCTGCATGGAAATGCAGTGCAGGCTGCCAAACTGTTGAACCAGAGTGGCACAATTAACCGGCACAATTTCGTGATGCGGGAAAGCCTGCTGCATCACCGCTACTGCCTCACTGTCTTCAGGCTGACCGTAAACCGGTAATAAAACGGTATGATTACAAATTAGATAATTAGCATAAGATGCCGGTAACCTGTCGCCTTCGTCGTTAAACATGGCAGGTAAGGGCAATAAATAGCGGGTATGATCAGGCAAGGCTTCCGCGCATTCCTGTACCAGCGCAGATAAGCCCTGATAATGGCTGTCTTCGGGGCGATTGTCGGCCGCCTGGATCACCAGGCCGCTGGTGGGCGTGAAACGCACCAGAGTGTCGATGTGACCATCAGTATCGTCGCCTTCCAGGTGCCCGTGGGCGAATATCGACAGCTGTGTACAACCCAGATAAGCGGTAAATTCCTCACGGTAAGCGTCGCCGCCCATGTTACCGTTACGGGCTGGGTTATAAAGGCAGGAGGCGGTGGATAACAGGTGACCGTTATCGTCTATTTCTAACGCGCCACCTTCAGCTACAATCGCCGACGTACGCAGCTTTTCGCGGCACAAAGGTGCCAGATAGTGCTGATTAACCAGATTGTCCTTGCTGGCGTCAAACTTATTACCCCAACCATTAAAGGTAAATTCTACCGGGTAGGGGCTTTCAGGGTTGCCGCAGCTTAAAAAAGCAAAATCCCGAGCCCAGGTATCGTTGTAATCTGCTTTGATTAGCATGACCCGGGCATCGGCTGCCAGTCGGCTTTCGATATCGTCCATATCTTCTTCACGGCACAACAATAGTACGCCGGCCTGATTGGCGTTGATAATGCGAATAACAGACATATAAGTCTGACGAGCATCTTCAAGCCACGGCGCCCAGTCAGTCTCCTGATGAGGCCAGGCAAGAATCACCGCTTCGCTGGCTTTCCATTCTGGAATAAGTGAGGTGGTCACAGTGTTTCCTGATTAAGTATTTTACGAGGCAATTATACGCTGTCGACCCTTATGGGCCAACAACTTAGGCGCAGGATGTTGACTACTTTAAATTTCTGCCGCCATTTAAATGTAAGGTCTGACCGGTGACATATTCAGCAGTGAGCAGATAGTTTACTGCTTTGACCGCTTCCTGAGCGCCGGGAACGAGACCCAACAGGTTTTTGTTGAGTGCCTTTTCGCGATATTTCTGGGTGTCGTCATCGTTAAACATTACCAGTGACGGCGCAATGCTATTTACTTTTACATAGGGCGCATAAACCCGGGCAAAGGACAAGGTGAGGTTGTGCAGCGCAGCTTTGCTCGCTGCATAAGCGATATGGTTTTCGCTGCCGGTGTCCTGTACATAGTCTGTCATATGGATAATGTCTGCCAGCGTACCGTCTTCAGACTGCAAAGCGTCTTTTAGTGCAAGGTTCAGTTGGTATGGTGCATTGGCATGAACCATCATCATGTCATGCATCAAATCGCCAGGCGCGGTTTCCGGGTTTTCCGGCACCCAGTCAGACGCATTGTGAATAATGCCGCGTAACTTTGGTGTAGTGCGTTTTATTTCTTCAATTGCTCGCGAAATACCCGCCTGAGTGCTAAAATCCGCCTCCAACACAATTGCACCGGCATTTTTCAGTTCGTCAACAGACGGCTTGTGTCGTCGGTATGTGATGATAACCGGTTGGTCGTTGGCCAGCAGATCCTGCGCAATTGCTAGTCCGAGACGCTGACTTCCACCGGTGATGAGTATAGGTAAAGACAAAAAAATACCTCCGATAATTTTGGTACTAATTACGACTTTACACGGATTGCAGATCGTTTTAATGACAAATTAACAGGTTATTTTAATCCTAATCTGCGGTCTGGTTAGTATAAGCAGGGTTAGTCGTTGTTACGGAATGAGTGAATGTTAGCAAAAGAAGCTGTAGTTGTGCGCGATGCGGTAAAACTGGGCATTTCCAAAGAGGCGTTGCTGGTGCATGAAACACTGGTAAAAAAAGGCCTGGAAACACCTATGTTACAAAATGGTCTGAGCGACGAGGCGAAGCGCCAGCGGATAGAGCACGCCATGCGCGACGTGATGGAAACGCTCGGCCTTGATTTGTCTGATGACAGTCTGTCCGAGACGCCAGAGCGCATCGCTAAAATGTATGTTGATGAAATATTCTCCGGCCTGGATTATCGCAAGTTTCCTAAGATCACCCAGATTGAAAACAAGATGCAGGTGGGGCAGCCGGTTCAGGTAAGTGATATCAGCCTTACCAGTACCTGTGAACACCACTTTGTCACTATCGATGGGACTGCCACGGTAGCCTACATTCCAAAAGACACTGTGATTGGTTTGTCTAAAATTAATCGTCTGGTAGGTTTCTTTGCCCAGCGTCCTCAGGTGCAGGAACGTCTGACTCAACAAGTGCTGGTGGCCTTGCAGGCTCTAACCGGTACCGAAGATGTGGCGGTAGTCATTAACGCTACGCATTATTGTGTAAAGGCCAGAGGCATACGCGATAGTCTTTCTTACACCAAAACATCGGCACTGGGCGGCCAATTTCTTGCCGACGTACAACTGCGCCGGGAGTTTTTTGGCGGTTAGTCACTTAAAAAATAATTTAAAGCAAAAAGAGGATGCTGTAACAGCATCCCCTTTTTTTCTGATGATTACTTCGCGCCGTCTTCCTGTTCTGAAACGATAAGGTTAATTTGATCATTAATCCCGTTGGCAGCAATAATTTCGAGCTTCTGCTGACAGTGCTGACATGCATCGGACTGTTCCTTATACATGTCTAAAACGGTTTCTCTGGCTATGGCATTAATATAACCACAGCGAGGACAGCGATATTCCAAATAAGCCTGACTAAGCATTTTCCGTTTGCTCCTTGTTTTACCGAAACAGCGATTCCTTTTTTAACAACCAAAAGTTGGTTGCCCTGCTTCTTACTGTACCTGGGTATATAAGTGATACCCGACGCCCCATTATCTCAGTAATGAGCACATTTATGTGAAACGCACCTTCACAATGCAAAGTATAGCAGCTCTGTGAAATGTCACCGGCGGATCGGGAACTTAATTGGTAATTTTTACTGTGTAAACGGCTGGTTCGATCAATTCGCGTCGGAATGTAACAGAAAAGGAGGCATGAAATTTACTTTATTCTTTTATCAGGCCTCCCTTTTTATGTTCTGGTTAGCTGAGTAACCAGTATTGTTGGTAAGGCGCTAAGTGTATGTCTGAAGCCTTTTCGATGCGGTGGTTGGTCAATAAGTCTGTTGCGGGCTCACCATCAAATACTTCCAGAACGTTGCTCTGAAGAGTTTGTGGGTGCTCACTAAAGTTACATAGAACCAACAGTTTTTGCCCATCATCCGCTACCCGGCAGTATACAAAGCAATGCTGGTTGGCAGTTTGTAAAATATGGGTGCGGGCCTGACCAAACACAGCATGTTCTTTGCGCAAATTAATCAGCTGTTTAATGCCGGCAAAAATCGCTTTTTGGGTTTTTCGCTCGAGTGAGTCAGTGGCTGCCGGCGCAGTTTCAATGTCGTCGATGTGTGCTGATGTGACGGCAATTCTGTTTACCCAGCGATCATCGTGAGCTTTGGCCGGATCGTCACGATAACTGTAGTCATTAAGCAAACCCATTTCATCACCGGAATAAAGCAAAGGTATACCGCCGATGCTCATAATTACCCCGTGAACCAGCATGATGCGACGCATAGCGGTGTCGATTGCCTGTTGATCATTGGCCTGTAACGCCCCTTCCAAGCCGCATAACGATGCCAGTGAACCACACACCCGGCAATCACCGTTTGACGGATTTTCTGCAAACGGCACGCCGTCGGCATAAGAGCCCTCGAAGCGACCGGTAAAGAACTGATTCAGGAAATAGCGATGATCGTAGGGGTTAATGCCCAGTTGGTGGGCCACGGTGTCATCAAAAGTCCAGCCGATATCATCATGGCAGCGTACATAGTTTACCCAGCTGCAATCCTGTTCAATAGCAAAGCTCTTTTGCATTGAACTGGTGAGCAGGCGCGTCTTGCGCGTAGCCAGGCTGTTCCAGATAAGGGCCATCAACAGTGGGTTATAGGAAAGCTGGCATTCATCCTGACGAATATATTTAAGCACTTCGTCGGGGTGAACAATGGCTTCTGACTTAAACACCACCGCCGGTGCTGTGATTTGCAGACAGCAGTTAAACGCCTGGATCAGTTTGTGTGCATTTGGCTGGTTTTCGCAGTTGGTGCCCATCTGCTTCCAGATGAAAGCCAGCGCATCCAGGCGTAATGCCGCGCAACCAATGTTTGCCAGAAACAACATTTCTTCGGTAATGGCGTTAAATACTGCCGGGTTGCTGTAGTTAAGATCCCACTGAAAACTGTTGAAGGTCGTCCAGACCCACTTTTGCATTGTCTCGTTCCAGGTAAAGCTGCCACGGCGAACCTGCGGAAATATCTCACGCAGGCTTTGCTCGTACTGGTCGGGGATGGTGCGGTCATCAAACAGGTAGTAATAGTTCTGGTAATTTTCGTCGCCTGTCAGGGCGGCTTTTGCCCAGCGGTGTTCGTCGGAAGTGTGGTTAAACACAAAATCCAGTACCAGATTAATCCCGGCATCCCGTAACGCTTTAGACAGCGCCTCTAGCTCTTTCATATTGCCCAGTACCGGGTTGACTTTGCGATAGTCAGACACGGCATATCCGCCGTCGCTGTCACCTTCCGGCGAGGCATAAAGCGGCATAAGGTGCAGATAAGTAAGCCCGAGTGACTTAAAATAAGGAATCTTGGCCTGCAATTCGGTGAGGGTAGGGCCCATCAGATCTACATAGCAAGCCATACCTACCTGATTCTCTTGCTGGTGCCACAGCTTGTCATCGTGGCTTCTGGCCCTATCCAGGCGTTTGAGATCGGCTTTTCGGTTTTTAAGCCCCATGGCCAGCGACAGCACCAACTGTGACAAATGATAATAACAGTCGAATTGATGTCCGTAGACATCCACATAACGTGTGAACAATTCGTGAAAGTGGCTGTTAAGACGATTGGTGAAAAGCTTGAGATCGCGCTGTGACAAAAACGATAAGTCTAACCCAGCCAGTATTCTGCTCAGGCATTGTTCACTCGATGCCGCGTAATTCATCAGTATTCTCCAGCCAACTGAGTTGCTTCAGGTGGTTTTACAAAAGTTTCACAAATTTGTTTACAGCAAAACTAAGCTTTGCTAGCTTTAATCTTAAACGATTAAGTTAATTTAGCAAGAAATTTACAAGTAAATATCTATCGAAAGTCATGGCTTACTGGTAAGGGGTTTATTTGATTACTAATTTCTTAATTTAAGTTAAAAGATTAAGTTTTTGTGTTTGTGTTATTTTTGTTAATTGTCGGCTTCTGGTTGTGCAGTCAAAATCTCTGGCCTGATACTTAACACGCAGCAAACTCAACGGATATAAATTCAACCGAAACGATGTCATGATAATCCGCAGCAATACTGTGGGTTTATTGAACAACGCTTGCAAAACTTTGAGGCAATAGCAGATGGCGTTAACTGATCCTTATTACGCGGTGATTGAAGCCGGCGGTACCAAATTTAACTGTGCAGTAGTGACTCCCGGGCGCGATATCGTGGCGGAAATTCGCATTCCAACCACAACCCCCGAAGAGACTCTAGCTAAAACGGTGGCGTTTTTTCAGCAGCAGCGTGAAGCCGGCCATGCTTTTACTCAGATGGGTATTGCCAGTTTTGGGCCCCTGGATCTGAATCCTGCGTCGGCCACCTATGGTTACATTACAAAAACTCCCAAGCCAGACTGGAGTCATACCAATTTAGCTGGTCACCTGGCTGCTCACCTGGCGTGTGAAGTGACCATTGATACCGATGTTAACGGTGCGGCGCTGGGCGAATATCGCTGGGGCGCGGCTCAGGATTCCAACGTGGCGGTATATGTAACAGTTGGCACCGGTGTGGGCGGCGGCGTGGTATTTAACGGCAAACCCTTGCACGGACTGGTGCATCCGGAAATTGGTCATATGCTGGTGCAGCCTCCGGCTGGCATTCAGGGCGTGTGTCCCTTTCATCAAAACTGTGTTGAAGGGTTAGCTTCGGGTACCGCGCTGGGCAAAATCTGGTCGCAGCCTTCTGACACATTTGCGGATGATCATCCGGCCTGGGATGGTCTCAGTGAAGTATTGGGGGATATGTGCCATAACCTGATGGTGACGTTAAGTGCTGAAAAAATCATCCTGGGCGGCGGCGTGATGCAAAAACATGGCCTGGTTGAAAAAGTGATTGCAGCTGCCCGTGGTAAACTGAATGATTACATTGTTATGCCCGAAGGGATAAGCCTGGAAGACATCATTTGTTTACCAGGCCTGGATACACGCTCCGGGCTGTTTGGTGCATTGGCGTTACTGGACAGTTAAATTTCGTAGAGTTCCAGTGGTAAGCCATCAGGATCGTTAAAGAAAGTGAAGCGGCGCTGGGTGTAAGGATCTACCCTGACCGGTTCACATTCAACCTGATGGTCGGCCAGATGTTGTATAGCGGTATCGATATCCGAGACTTTAAACGCCAGGTGTCGTAGCCCCTGGGCTTCCGGCCGACTGGGTCTGGTTGGCGCACCGGGAAAAGAGAACAGCTCAATCTGTGTGCCATCGGCTAACGCCAGGTCACATTTATAAGAATCGCGCTCAGCCCGGTAATTCTCAGCCACTACCTGAAACCCCAGCACCTGTTGATAAAACGCCTTGGATGTTGGGTAATCGTTACAGATAATGGCTACGTGGTGTATAGCGTTAAACATATTATGGCACTTCCTGACCGCGGGCAGATTCGAACAGCTGATACCAGTGTTCACGGGATAGGGTTAGTGTTTCTGCTTCTGCGCAGGCCGCTATACGCTGCGGATTAGTGGTACCAATGACCGGTTGGATACCGGCCGGGTGGCGCATTAGCCAGCCCAACACAATCGCTTCTCTGCTCACGCCATAACTGCTGGCTAATTCACTTACCAGTTTGCTGGTGGGGCAGTCTGCATCGCCATTGCCAGAATACTTGCCCTGTGCCAATGGTGCCCAGGCCTGTAACTGCACGCCCTGTTGCTGACAATATTCCAGCGTGCCCGGTGTATAACCGTTCTGGCTATTATGCGGGCTATTGGTGCAGATCCCTTCTTCTACCCAGTCACGGTAACCGAGACTCATTTCCAGCTGATTAGCAATCACCGGAAATGGCAACAGCTTATTAAGTGCATCAATCTGATACCAGTGCATATTAGACACGCCCAGGTAGCCAAATTTACCTTCCTGATGTAATCGTGTGAGGCACTCGGCCACCTCGGGTAAATCGGCCAGTGGATCCGGGCGGTGTAGCAATAACACATCAAGATGTTCTATATTGAGTCTGCTCAGAATGCCTTCCACCGAAGCTGAGATCCACTCTGGTGAAAAGTCGTAGCGCTTTGGCCCCTGATTGTCTTCAAAGCGGATCCCGCATTTAGACTGAATGATCATATTATCGCGCCAGTCCGGCTGATTGTTCAGCACGTCGGCAAAAACCTTTTCGGCGTTGCCATGGGTATAAATATCGGCGTGGTCGAACACCGTAATACCCGATGATAACGCTTGCTCAACAGCCTGGGTCGCCAGATTCAGATCGGCTTTGGTGTAGGGTTGGTGAGACCAGTTCCCGCCCAGTCCCATACAACCGAAGATAAGTTTGGAGGCATGTGGAAATTGTGTTTTTAGCATAATGATTTTCTATTTTCTTATATTGGCAACACCCTATCTTAAACCTTTAAGTGATACAAACATAGTTGACGCTCGTATTGAGGGCTGACATCAGTTTTGGTTACAAGGAATTATTATGTTTCGTTTTTTAACGGTCCTTTCCACTGTGTGGTTAGTGTTCGGGTGTACGTCGGTGCCGGAAGGCGTTAAACCGGTGCAGGGCTTTGAGGCCGACCGCTATCTGGGAACCTGGTACGAAATCGCCCGGTTTGATCATAGTTTCGAGCGTGGCCTTTCGCAAATTACGGCCAACTACTCTATGCGCGATGACGGTGGTATTCGGGTACTTAACCGTGGCTACAACGCCGAGGAAGGCGAGTGGAATGAGGCTGAGGGTAAGGCCTATTTTGTTGAGGATGAGCAGACGGGGCATTTAAAAGTGTCTTTTTTCGGTCCCTTTTATGCCAGTTATGTGGTGGCTGAACTCGACAAGGAAAATTATCGCTATTCGCTGGTGACCGGCCCCGATAAAACGTATCTGTGGATACTGGCGCGAACGCCGGAGTTACCTCAGGAAGTCCTGGATAGTTTACTTGGCAAAGCAAAAGCGCTGGGGTTTGATACATCCAAATTGATTTGGGTTGAGCACAAGGATAGCTCAAGCTAAATAGGTGTATTGCTTATTATAAAATACATGGCTTGTGCTATACTCGCGTTTTTTTACTTTCGGGCAGAGACAATGGCAAACGAACAAGCAGTATTTAAACGTGCAAATGACGCATGTGAGTTATGTGGCAACAGTGAAGGACTGAGCCTTTATATGGTGCCAGAATCACCCAATGACTCAGATAATTGCGCAATAGCAGTTTGTTCGACCTGTTTACCGCAGTTAAACGACGAGAATGAGGTGGATGTGAATCACTGGCGCTGTCTGAATGATGCTATGTGGTCTCAGGTGCCGGCAGTTCAGGTGGTTTCATGGCGAATGTTAAAACAGCTGGAAAGCGAAACCTGGGCTCAGGATTTACTCGATATGTTGTACCTCGACGATGACACGCTGGAGTGGGCTAAAGCGGGAATTGATGACAGAGAGCCTACTCTGGACAGCAATGGCGATGTACTCAAAGCGGGGGACTCAGTGCACCTGATTAAAGATCTCACCGTTAAAGGCGCCAACTTTACAGCCAAGCGTGGCACCCCGGTTCGAAATATTCGCCTGACTAACAACCCATTGCATATCGAAGGCAAGGTTAACGGCCAAACCATAGTAATCATCGCAGCATATACTAAGAAATAGCCCAACCTCCGGTTGGGCTATTTCTTACCCCGGAAACACCGAAGGTGTTATCCGGGGCCTCCTTAAATTGTATTACTCCCGAAATATCATGCTAAGAGGTCCCCGCCAAGAGCACGCGGGGATGACGTAGTTGTTGTATCTGAATTGCTCGCCGAGTTGTTACCCTTTATTTCTGAATTCAGTCGGCGTCATGCCGGTCCAGTCCTTAAAAGCATGCCGGAAATTGGAGGTATCCTTGAACCCTAAAGATTCGGCAATATCATCAAAAGAGAGTTGGGTTTCACGGATATATTGCTTGGCGAAACTTTGTTTTACGGTGGCGCAAATTGTTGAGAAAGAAGTGCCTTGCTCCGAGAGTTTTCGTCTTAAGGTGCGCTCAGAAACAAACAATTCCTGCGCGATACGATCTATTTTTAGCTCATTGTGGATGTTTTTCGATACCCAGTTATACACCCGCTCAACGATTTCATCTTCGTGAGCAAAGTCGGGTATATGTTGCTCGCACATTTGTAATAAAAGCGGCACTGCCAGAGGGTTGGATTTTAAAGGGGATTTGGTGAGATCTTCTTCGCATAACTCAATAAATGTATTCTCTTGCCCGTAAAGCACTTCACTTCCAATAAAATCTTCAAGTTTTTCAGAGTAAGACGGTCTGTTAAATTCAAAACTTACTCTTACGGGAGAGAAATCCGGGGTTCCGAGCACTTCGCGAATTAGTGTCAAATTAATCGCAATTTGCATTTCCAGGTTAAAGCTTTTTATCTCGGGTGCAAACAGAATATCTGAGCACCCGTAAATGCGCTTTCCGTCTCTTGGGGGCTCAAGATAAAGGCGGGTGGTGCGGGTAACCAATGTATGATATTTGATAGAGAACAGCAGAGCGTCCGCCAGAGTCCTTTTACATAAAAGGGTGCAGCCATACAAACCATAATCACCACAGGATATGCGACTGCCTATCCTGAGCCCGATAGCAGGGGTGTCGATTTTGGATAACCTGGTGTACAGCGTTAACAGATCCTGAAACACCACTGTTTGTTTATGTTCGTCTGCTGGATTAAGTTTTGCCAGAAGAGATTCTAAAAAGGGGTCTGATTCAATGCCAATTTCAGTCAGAGACTTTTGAATAAAATGCAATTTTTGCGCACTTACGCGGACTTCTTTACCGCAATCTGACGACTTATTTATCATCTTTTTACCACCTGAGGCTACGCTGAATTGATCGATGTTGTCCGTTTTCCACATTAAGAATGGCCACTTATAACACAGTGTGAATGTTATTCAAATGTTACCGTTGTGTGAATGGGGGGCCTGGCGTGTGTTGATGGTGGGCTCCCTATACGCATTTGGAATACACATAAACATTAAAAAACAACTGTGTTGTGGAGAGTTCGCTATGAAATTATGCCGTTTAGCAACAGTAATATCGATAGCTCTGTATGGAGTATCAGTGAGTGCTTTGTCTCAGGAAAACCCGTCGAATGAGGCCGCCCGAAATGTGGAGGCTAGTGACACGCCTCAGGTTGAGTTAATCGAAGTCACTTCACAACGCAGGGTGCAAAATATTCAGGACGTGCCCATTTCTGTGCAGGCCTTCGGCGCTGCTCAATTGGAGCGTGCATCCATTGATAAAATCGAAGATCTGCAATTGTATGTGCCAAACCTTAATCTCGCAGAATCGGGGCTCAGTACTCAGTTATTCATCCGTGGTATTGGTTCTGGTAACAATCAGGGGTTTGAGCAGTCCGTTGTTCAGTTTGTGGACGGCGTTTCTTATGCTCGCCAACAACTCAGCCGGGCGCCATTTTTTGATATGGAAAGAGCGGAGGTGTTGCGCGGCCCTCAAAGTATTTTGTTTGGTAAAAATGCCATTGGTGGAGCGCTCAATTTTACCACTGCTTCGGTAGAGGAATACACCAGCGCCCGATTGTTTGCTCAGGTAGGGGAGTTTGGGATCAGGGAATATCAAGGGGTAATTAACGGGGCGCTTTGGGGTGATAACCTGTATGGCCGTTTGTCGGTGAGACATTACGAGGAAGATGGCTACATTGACAACGTTACCCTCAACCGTTCTGAGCCAAACCGCAAGGACCAGACGATAAGGGCAAAGCTACTCTACAACGTTAACAACGACTGGAGCCTGCACTTCAAGTACGAGAAAAACGATTTTGAAACCGTAGGCCGCCAGATTGAAATCCTGCAGGATGAAGGCAATCCTGGCAATCCATTTGGGGCAACCCTGGCCGCGGGGTTTGGTTTACCCAATGCGCTGCCTGAGACCAACCACGACTATTCGCGGGTCAGTAATGGCGACAGCAGTTTCAATAGTTCGCAGAACCTGACCTTTGAAGTAAAAGGGATGTTGGGGGAGCTGGAGTTCGAATCCAGAACCTCATCATTGCAGTACGATTTTCAGGATATCTGTGATTGCGACTACCTCGGGGCCAATATTTTTACTGTGCCAATGGATGAAGATTATAAGCAGTTTAGTCAGGAGTTCAGAGTTGCCTCGGATTCTGCCAACCGGTTCTTCTGGCAAGCTGGTGTATTTTACCAAACCAGCGAACTGGTGTTTTCTGACGCCATTGTGCTGCCCACCGCCGAGATTGGGCAAACCGATCTTGGCGTGCTTCCTACCGCGGTATTCGCGCTTACTGGCAGTGCTGTGCAAGGTGAAGCCTTATCGGGCATTAGTGCCAGACGTGACTTCACCCAGGATACCGATGCCTTGTCAGCGTTTGCACAGCTGACCTATAAAGTCACCGATGCGACGCAGGTAACGCTAGGAGCTCGTTTGTCCAGAGAAGAAAAAGAAGGCTTTCGCACGATTAATGCGAACGACACCAGCACCGGTCTGCCTACCACTAACCCAGTTTCACCGCTGGTGCTCAACGGCTTATTTGCTATCGAAAGCGAACAAACCAGTGGCCACTACTTAACTGGCGAAAGATCGGAAACCGCATTTGATCCCAGTATCAATATTCAGCATTACCTGAATGACGATGTGATGCTGTATGCGAGCTGGTCAAAAGGTTCAAAGGCCGGAGGGTTTGATGCGCGTGCCAATACAGTCAGCTCATTTGAATTTGAAGATGAGCAGGCTACGGCTTTTGAGCTGGGTATGAAGAGTACTTTCTGGAACAGGCGGGCGAAACTTAATGTCACTGCTTTTGCTACCGACTATAAAGGCCTGCAGGTCAGTCAGTTTGATGGCACCCTTGGCTTTGTGGTGGGTAATGCCGATGCCGAAATGCAAGGGATAGAAATTGAAGGTTCCTTTGCGATAACCGAAGACCTGACATTCTCTTACTCAGGTGCTTACCTGGATCATGAATTTACCAATTACGAAGAGGGTAATTGCTATTACCGACAGCAGTTTGATACTGACAACCCGGATATGGCGGCCCGTTACAACGAAGAGACCGGGCTGTGCAGTTACAATGGTTTAACCGGACAGTACGTCCCTGAGTTTAGTGCTAATACCAATTTAGATTACTACACCGATATAACGGCAGACTCGGTGCTGCATATCAATCTGAACTATAACTATTCCTCGAAACAAAATACCCACCAGAATCTCGACCCTGTGTTCGAACAAGACGCCATCGGTCGTGTGGATGTGAATATCGCTATTGAGTTTAATGATTGGGGAATAGAGCTGTTAGGCAGAAATATCACCGATGAAAAATTTGTTACCTATTCGGGTAATAGTCCGCTTTCCGGAACTTTCGGAGCCGACACTATCTATGGGTTCGTCGCGGCTCCTGCAACCTGGTCACTGCGCGCCTATTACAATTTTCAGTAAATATAGAAATGAGTGGTAAATCGATATGAATAAAATAGAAACACTCGGCGACTTCGTTGAATCAGCGATGGACCGATATGCTGACAAAGTCGCCTTTCAATGTGCAGGCCACCGATTAACGTTTACTGAACTTGAAAGATTAAGTCGGCATGTAGCAGTTTGGCTGCAGGCCAGATTTAATTCTGGCGATCGAATAGCTATTCAGTTACCAAACATAAATCAGTATCCGATCATTGCTATGGGGATACTCAGGGCCGGTATGGTAGTAGTAAACACTAATCCTCTCTACACACCACGGGAAATGAAACATCAGTTCAAAGACTCTGGTGCAAAGGCTTTGTTTATTCTTTCGCCTTTACTTGGCGCGTTGTCGCAAATCCTTGACGACACCTTACTTTCAGACGTCGTTGCAGTGGACCCGGTTGATTTAATTAAGGAGCCTGAACCACAGAAAGATTGTTACCGGTTATACGATGTGCTCAAATCCACTCCATCAGGCCTGCTAGCCACCCGAACAGGGCAAACTGGTAATGATATTGCGATGTTGCAATATACTGGAGGAACAACAGGAGCCGCGAAAGGTGCTTGCCTGACGCACTTAAATCTGTTGAGTAACATTGAGCAAATCCGGCATAGGCTAAGCCCTGTGTGTACTGAAGGGCAGGAACTTTTCGTTTGCCCGTTGCCGCTTTATCATATCTATGCGTTTACCGTTAACCTCTTGTATTTGTTAGGTATTGGGGCTTGCAACGTGTTAATCCCTAATCCCAGAGACATTGATGGGTTTGTCAATCAGCTCAAAGAGCATTCTTTTACAGGGATGTCGGGTATAAATACATTGTTCTTGGGCCTTATGGCTCATGAACAATTCAGGGAACTCGATTTTAGTCATCTTAAGATGACTATTTCCGGCGGCACAACACTTGTAGCTGATGTGGCCAATTTATGGACCAAAGTCACGGGCTCGTCCATTACAGAAGGTTATGGCCTGACTGAAACGAGCCCGGTTGCGCTATTCAATATACCCGGCCAGGAAGAAATTGGTGCCATAGGCGTTCCGGTGAAGGATACTGAGGTTGCTATCCGTGATGGCAAAGGCGAGCCGGTTAAACAAGGAGAGGCGGGTGAGTTGCTGGTTCGGGGGCCGCAAGTAATGATGGGATACTGGCAAAACCGTCAGGCCACTGCGAATGCATTTACATACGATGGATTTTTTAAAACTGGTGATATTGCGCTTCAACAAGCCAATGGCAACTATAAAATCGTCGATCGATTGAAAGACATGATTTTGGTGTCTGGTTTTAATGTTTACCCCAATGAAATTGAAGGCGTGCTGAGTTCTCACGCAAATGTGATGGAAACCGCGGTAGTAGGCGGACCGTCAGTAAAAACAGGCGAAGAAGTGCTGGCTTATGTAACGACCTCTGGAGAGGTAACTTCTGAGACGCTATTAGCATATTGCCGGGAAAACCTGACAGCATATAAAGTCCCAAAGAAAATTACGATTTTAGATGCATTGCCAAAATCAGCGGTTGGCAAAATTTTAAGGCGGGAGCTACGAAACACTGTATAGGACGGTACTCTCATGAAAGTAGTTTTTGCCATACTAAGCAATGCTCAATCAACAATATCATGCAAAGAGATCCCCGCCAAGAGCACGCGGGGATGACGGGTTTATTCCGTCATACCGGTCTTTGTGCCGGTATATCCTGAAAAGCTTGTTTAGCCTGCATTTCAGTGTGTTGGTTAATGTACTCTTTAGGCTATGTTCTGCTAAATTGTTGCTATACTGTATATGAATACAGTCGTTAAGGATTGATCATGCTCCCAGCACAATTTACAAAGCTTATAGCCGAGTT
>MDTF01014695.1_pt1 | contig 32296 bp, 31 predicted proteins | sample 811191 | NCBI WGS metagenome assembly MDTF01 (sample SAMN05326649, study PRJNA326480) | marine metagenome | isolation source: seawater | place: Southern Ocean | collected 2011 | reverse complement strand
TGTTGTAAATAAATTTAAACTTTGTTGTAAATAAATTTAAACTTTGTTGTAAATAAATTTAAACTTTGTTGTAAATAAATTTAGTTCGACTGATGCACTAATTGTGACCGTCCAGAAGGGTCATAGCTTACACCTTTCCATTCCGTTTTAGGAATCCATCGTGGGACAATACTACCTTTATTAGGAAAGAGTTCCTCGAAAATCGTGCGATAGTAAGCTTCTTCTTTATTTTTAACCCCATACATCGTTTTAAGTAGTTCAAATTCGGTATCCGACACAGACGCATTACAGTGTTCGATGAGACTATCGAGCCAACTATAACCGACTCCGTCAGTAAATTGTTCTTTCTGTCGCCAAAGAATCTCATCAGGAAGATAATCCTGATCAAAAGCGGCGCGAAGAATATATTTTTCAATCTTTTTACATTTTAGTTCTGGATGTATTGGCATACATTTAGAAATGAACTTTTTATCCAAAAAGGGTACTCTTGCTTCAATACCCCAAGACATGGTCGATTTATTCGCCCGAAGACAATCAAAATGGTGTAGTTCATCCACACGTTTAACACATTCTTTATGAAACTCATCATTAGATGGGGCTTGGTGGAAGTAAAGATAACCACCAAAGACTTCGTCAGCTCCTTCTCCTGAAAGAACCATTTTAATACCATATGATTTAATTTTACGCGACATAAGATACATCGGCGTACTTGCACGAATCGTTGTGACATCAAAGGTTTCGAGATGATAAATCAAATCTTTGATGGAATCTAATCCATCCTGAACTGTAAAGCTTAATTCATGATGGTCCGATTGGAGATAGTCCGCGACTTTCCGAGCAGCGAGAATATCTGGTGAATTTTTTAGACCAATCGAAAAGGTATGTAGTTTCCCACAAAAAGGATCCTTGGCTTTAATACTTTTACTAGCAATAGACGCAATAAGACTCGAATCTAGACCACCTGATAGGAGCACACCAAATGGGACATCCGCCATCAACCGTTTTTCTACTGCTTCAACTAATGAAGATTTAATGGTCTGTTTAATCTGTTCCTCATCTACGTTCTCTGAAAATGTGGTTGTTTTCCATTCTGGCGTATAATACACTTCGGTTTCTCCTTGAATCCATTTCGAAGTATAATCAAAAGTCATATACGACCCAGGAGTAACAGCTTCGGCCTGTTCCACGTCATGAAAACATTTCAATTCTGAAGCAATAGTAATTGACCCAGACAAATCATAACCGTGATAGAGTGGAATAACACCTATCGGATCTCTGGCAATAATTACCTTTTGGTCTTTGATATCGTATAGAATAAATGAAAAAATTCCATCTAGCATTTTAATACAATTTATACCATATTCCTTGTAAAGGTAAATAATTACTTCACTATCACTGTCACTACTTCCAGTATATTTATCTCCCAAAATATCCACAATTAAACTTTTATAATTATAGATTTCTCCATTCACTGAAAGAATATAGTTTCCACATTCTGAGATAATCGGTTGTGCACCATTATCAACACCGATGATCGACAATCGTTCATGACAAATCGCTATTTTTTGTTCCTTCGAATAGTACATACCATTCCAATCTGGACCACGATGTCTCATCAATTTACTTTTATTAATATAATATTCGCGCTCCTTATCAGCACCAAGAACACCCAAAATACCACACATTCTAAATACAATAACATTTTTCTTTTTAAATCGGTTTAATTAATAGAGTTTTCTAAAATTTTAATTCGATTTGTCGAATATTTAATTCGATTTGTCGAATATTTAATTCGATTTGTCTAAATCTTCAAGGAGTAATATAGTTGTATTGGATTTTACATCAATCAAAAAAAAAAATGCTAAAGTATTCCTTTCATTATTTTTTTCCACGATTTCACGTTTCGTTTCTTCTGAAATGATTGGATTCGATACAGAATAGAACATCGATTTTAATTCGGTCTCCTCTACAAAGTTAAATAATCCACCCAATTCATTACAACTTTGTCTTTCTTTAATATAGAGTTGTATCAGCTCGGTTTTATTTTGTTCAAAAATTGACACCAAACGACTACGTATTTGTTCAAGATCCATTGGTTATATTACAAACTTTCCTTTAAATCCATAATTTTGAATTTTAATCTTTTGGAAATGGCTGGACTTTCCTGGATTTCTTCAAAATCCTTTAGAATTTTTTTTCGATCATATACATTCATTTTATTCGAAATAGTCATACAAATCTTTTCAATACATAAAATAGAATCCTCGATAAAATCGGTTTCAGATGTAGACAAAATCAATTTCAAATTCGCAATAATCGTCGTTAGCGTATCAATCACTACTTTATATTCAATAATATTATTCAAATACAATTCTCCTAAAAATTGGGAATAACCCTTTTTAAACAATTTCAATTTATTATTCTCGCAAAATTCATCATACGTTAAACCAAAATTATCCTTGATATTATTTTTGTTCGAAACATCTTTAAATTCGTTCGTTTTTTCTAGGATATAGTCCATGATCTCCTTTTTCTCTTCACTTTTCTCCAAAAATTGTTTAATAATTTTAACATAGTATGTGCAGTAGACGGATTGTGCGGTCGATAATTTAAAAATATTTTCAATGAGGTAGGTGGTAAGGTTATGTGTCGAACAGATTTCATACATAATTTTAAACATTTTATTATAGTTATTGGGGGTGATTTTATTTAAATAACTAACTAATTCATTCTTTTTCTTATCTTCAATCGAAAAATCTTGTTTAAAATAGGTTTTTTTTTTTAAATTAAAAATACTACTGAATAACTTGTCTATGTCTTGGTCTTTAAGAACATAGGTTTTTTTAATCTCAAGGAATTTATTAGCATTATAAACAAGCGATGCCATTAAATATATATTGTATTTTTTCTTTTAAATAATATATTATATAATATAAATGATACAGCTGTATATGGCACTTGGATTATTAGGATTTTTATATGTTAATAATAAAAAAGATGAAGAGAATAAGACGGGAAAAAAGGAGTCATTTGAGTCGAAGCCTAAGATGTTACAGGTACAAAGCGAAGAAGTTCAAGGAACGAGCGAACAAAGAACTCAAAATTTATTCAATCGAGCCCCCATTAAAAAACGTGCGGTGAATGAAACCTATATAAACCAACAATTTTCAGGTGGTGTTAACCCAAATAGTAAAGATTTATCCAAGGAAAATTTTTTAATGGATGATACGGGTATGGTTCCAAGGTATTATGAAAGGGATAACACTATAGAAGACCCCAATCAAGAACGACTAATGCATAGAGAAAATAGAATGTTTCAGGCTCTTAGTGGGAAAAGTGAGTATAATTATAAAAAAACCGAATCCAGACCTTTTTTCAAACCGACGAAAGATTTATCTCATGTGAATGGTGCTCCGAATATTAACGAATATGAAAAGGACCGTCTTCATAAATCGAATACTCGTAGAGGAGAACTACCTTTTGATCAGATACGAGTGGGTCCTGGATTAGGGAAAGAATATGGGAATACCCCTTCTGGTGGATTCCATCAACAAGAAATTCAGGATATTATACGTCCAAAGAACATTGACCAATTAAGAACTAAAAATAATCAACATATTAGTTATAAAGGTGTAGTTATTAAAGGTAAATCGGTCAATAATAAAAGAAAACATATAGGAAGTGTTAGTAAAAGACGTCCAGAGACCTACTATACTAATAGTGAAGAGCGCTATTTTAAAACGACGGGTGCTGTCCTAAAAGATAACAATCGTCTCAATTTTGATGTTGACGAGAAACCAACGAACAGAACTATTAGTCGAGCGTTCATTGGACATGCTAAATCGGATAAACATCAACCCAAATTACAACCGAATGTTAAAAAAACTACGAAGAATAATTACAAACATGATGGCGTTCGTAATATTCATTCCAAACAAACATGGAGTTCTGTAGAAAAGATCTCCGATTATGGCAAACATACTTTTACAGCCTATCCGAATGAACGTGATGTTACACAACAAAGAACCACCAAATCGAATTTAAGCACCTACGTTAAGGCGATTATAGCTCCCATTTTAGACAAGTTTAAAAAAACTAAAAAGGAAAACGTTGAAGGTAATATTCGTCCAGAAGGTAATTTAAGTATGGCTGTCCCAAGCAAACCTACGGTCTATGACCCAAACGATATTGCCAAAACGACCATTAAAGAAACCACGATTCATAACAAACGTGAAGGTAATCTTAAAAGTATAGAGAAAAATACAGTTTATGAATATGACACTTTACCAAAAATCACGATTCGTAATACACTCGATACTGTAGATACTAACCTCAATATCGGTACGATTACTCCAAAGTTGAAACAGTTTTCGAATCAACCGATTAAAGCCACGATTAAACAAACGACTATAGAACAAAAAAATCATGGACAACCTGCCTTTAAAAAAGGTGCTGGTTACCTCGTTAAGAATGCTACTGCCCCGAATACGAACCGTCAATTTACTTCGAATCATAAGTATACAGGTATTGCTGGTTCTAAAAATAAACAACCTCAATCATATGTTTCTTCGTATAATGCATCTTTGAATATTAATAAAGAACTCATCTCTAAAGGTCGTGCTCCTACTAACAATGGTGCCAAGAAATCGATTGGTAAGCAGGATGTTAACATTATTCACAAAAAAAAAATGGCCGAAACGAAAACTAGACGCCCTCGAAGTTCAGTTAAAATTAGTAAAGGAAAAACACCTGTCCAACTCTCCACTTTCAGGGATCATGCTTATATCGATAATTCTGAAAGAAACAATGGGGAATTGTTAACACCATTAAAAAATAATCCATACCATATCCAAAATGCTGGTAAATATGATTATCCTGATACAGAGATTACCACGAAACCGGATAATTATACACCATCCGTCAGTACTGAACTGTCGATGGAACAACAAATTCAGAATGAAATCAATAAATTATAATTTGCGTTATAAACATTTTTTATTTATATTTTTTTTATAATATGGATGTCGAAGAAGGAAATCTTGCTGTTTTCGCAGAAGCGAAGACTGAATACACCCAACAATTTATTAATTTATTGAAACCTTGTATTTATAAATCAATTCATTCTCTTTTTATTAAATCCAAATCGGAAAAATACGTTTTGAAGAAATTTCAGGAAGAATTAAGTAAAATTCCATTATGGACTCATGAACGTATCGCTACTGAACATAAACGTATCATTACTATCAGTAAGTGTGAATGGGTCGATGACCTACTTACGGCTGTCATTCTCAGTCATGTGAAGGTTTTAACGTCTATAAATACGAATAAAGTTAATGGGAAACTCGACCTTAAATTACCCAAGACAAACCAGTTAATTCATAAATGTTATGTCGATGTTGCAAGAAATATTTGGAAAAATTCTTCTCTTTTCGATGATCGTGTCTCCAATAAAGAGAAACAGAAAAATAAACTCGTCTGTGATAAAATTATAGAAAAATCCATTCTAGAAACCATCCGTAATTCACTACCAGTTGGGGATATTCTTAAAATGTATATAGGGAATGATTTCGTTAGTACAACTCTCAATTCTAATCCTATTAAAGAAGCTATTATCCACAAAATTGACAGTTATTCAGACGAAAAACTCCTTGAACTTCAGTCTCATTTAGAAAACGATTCGAATAAAATTGTGAGTAAACCTGAAGAACAAACAGACACTAAAGGTACTGAAGTCACTAAAGTCACTGAAGTCGCTGAAGAAGAACCCAAAGAAGTTGTAGAGGAACTAAAAGAAATTCCAGTCGATGAACAAGTTGAAGTTGAACTTACCGTAGAAGAACCCAAAGAAGTTGTAGAGGAACTAAAAGAAATTCCAGTGGTGGTCGAGGAACCAGTTGAGGTTGATCTTAAAGTTGAAGAAGAACTTGAAGTGGTTGAGGAACCAGTTGATATGGATCTTAAAGTTGAAGAACCCCAAGAAGTTGTAGAGGAACCTGTAGAGATTGATCTTAAGGTTGAAGAACCCCAAGAAGTAGTAGAGGAACCCAAAGAAGTCGTGGAGGAACCTGAAGTCGAAAGTAGTGAACACAAGTTACAAATAGAAGAACTAAATTGGGATGACCTGAACGATTACGAAGAGATTTATGATACTCCAGTTGATGTAGAAGTAGTTGAGACAAAAGCAGTTGAGTTACCGACAAATACAGAGATAAAAACCATCTCTTTAACTGATACCAAGATGACAGAGGTCGTTGATTTGAAGGATGTAGTCGTGACTAGGGAACCGAATCGCGAAGATATTTTAGAAAAATATAAAAAAAACAAAACAGATATTAAATTTTTTTAATAAGTAAAAAATAATTTTAATAAGTAAAAAATAATTTTAATAAGTAAAAAATATTTTTAATAAGTAAAAATAAAAAATAAAATATATTTGAATAAAATATTATGAAATATTTTACTCTGGAAACCGTGTGTGCTCTTGTTACTTCGTTATTGATTTCATTATTGATGCATTATTTAAATCGTGATAATAAAGATGGTATCACTCTTAAGACCCATTTCAAGACCTTTATCCTAAATAGTCTGGTAATTGTGATTCTCCTCTACCTCAAAAAGAAGGTTTTAGATAGTCGTTTTTCTGATACGACAATTAGTATTGAACCCCTTGTAGAGACACTACCGTCCGAATATACTGATATAATTGTTGGGACACCGAATTTTTAATCATACTATATATATAATGAAACTAACCAAACATGATATAGTTTATATTCTTATACCATTAACCTTGTATTCGTTGCTATTTATGTTTAAAACGAATAAATCGTTAGAATTCAATAAATTAAAAGAATCGGCACTCTTATTTTTAATGGTTGTGATCTATAATATTCACCCAATGTTATCGTGTTGTTTATATCTTCTGTACCTTCTAAATAAACACCTAGACCTTTAAAAAACAAACACTTCATATGGATTGTGAATTTTCTTTTTATTTATAATAAATCTTTTAAAAATAGGTTTGGACATTTGTTTTAAAGGGATAGCATTTTTAATATCCTTTGCGATTTTGATGTATAAATCGAAATCATCTTCATCATCAATAATAAAATGGTTATATTTATCGGTCATCCATGTTTTAAGAAGGTTAAATATTTTAGAATTAGGTTCGAAATGTTCAATAATCGTTGTAGCTAATCGTGCTAAATCGAAACTTTTATTCGGTTTAACTTTACAATTATGAAGAGAGTCATGTGTAGGATAATCATATTGTCCTTCAGCATCCCCATTTGTATCAAAGGTGCTACTAAAATATAAAGTCTTATCGTGTGTGAATGTTGCCCGACCAAAATCGATAATTTTAGTAACTTTCCCAAATGTAGGAATTTTATAAGAAACATTGTTAACTTCGAAATACATAAATTGTTTATCTGTTGGTGCAAACATAATATTACTGGAATGTAGATCATTATGAACAAAATGGAATTTTTTTTGTGCGACCGAAAGTCCGAAACAGATTTGGAATATAATCGATAACCATTCAATTTCGCTAATGGATTGTTCCTCGAGTAAATCATCTAATGTTTGTTCTAATTTTTCCATAAAGATTAATTGAGTCGGGAAATTTTTAACGTTCAAATATTTAAATGTGTCATCAGTTTCTTCCAAATCGGATAAATCGTCTAGAGAATCGAGTTGTGTAATATCGATATTGGAAATATTTGTTGTCTCTAAGGTATCGGGTAATTCTTCCATACTTGGTAACCCTTCAAGTGTTGATTGATTGTCCTGATATAGTTGATCCAGTTCTAAAACATCAACTTCCATGTCAGTCTCGATTAGTTCGAAGACATGGTCCTCGTATGGTTCATCTTCAATTTCGACTTCTTCAATTACGAATTTTTTATTAATATTATTTTCGAAATCAGGATTGGACATAACATCATAATATTCTTCACTAATATCAAATTTTAGATTATTCGATACACAATTGTAAGTACCATAGAATAATGGAAAAGTAGGACATCGGCGTGTTTCTGTTAATTTACTACCGATAAAGGTAAAGAAGGAATCAATATATGCTTCATTATTATAATTATTAATATACTCAGAGGTTATACAAGAGGTAATGTTTGGTAAGACGTGATTGGATAAACTATACTGATTCATACTATAGCCAAGAACATCTACAATAGGATTTTTTTTAATAAAAATATTTTTTTCGATTGTCTTTTTACTAAAACGATCATAAACTTTAGAATTGTAGAATGTTTTAATATAGGGAGATTGTTTTTGTGTAAAATCTTCAGTGTTATTTTCAATCAGTCCTTTAAGAATAAAGCGTGATTTCAAGATCAGATGTGCATCCTCTTCGTATTCCGAATTATCGATATAATTATCGATTATAGGGAAATATGTTTGTAGATTACTAACATCCATATGTTTTTCAATATTTTTTTTAGTGTAATCAAAATCGACATTTTCAAATAGTACATTCATTAATGAATTCGATATATTTTTGTTTATTATTAATTACGCGTTGCTTGTTAAAAAAACAAAAAAAAATTATTCAAATATAATAATGAATTTAGAATTAAGGAAATTCGATATCTCTACAATTAAGCCAGATAAAGTCTGTGTTTTTATAGGCAAGCGTGAAACGGGAAAGAGTTTTTTAGTGAAGGATTTACTTTATCAACATAGAAAGGTACCTATAGGAACCGTTATCTCAGGAACCGAAGGTGCGAATCAATTCTATGGTAAAATGGTCCCTAGTTTATTTATTCATGATGAATATACGCCATTAATTATAGCCAATGCCGTTAAACGTCAAAAGATGGTGGTCAAAAAAAAGATGAAGGATGAACATCTCTATGGTAAAAGTAATATCAATCCAGATGCCTTCCTTATATTAGATGATTGCTTATATGATAATTCGTGGGTAAAAGATTCGAATGTACGTTCTCTCTTTATGAATGGAAGACATTATAAAATGTTATTTATAATCACGATGCAGTATGCTTTAGGTATTCCTCCGAATCTTCGTACGAATATCGATTATGTCTTTATTTTAAGAGAAAATTATGTCTCTAACCGAAAAAAATTATATGAACATTATGCTGGCATGTTTCCAACGTTTGAAATTTTCTGTCAAGTTATGGACCAATGCACCGAGGATTTTTGTTGTTTGGTAATCAATAATAATGCTAAAAGTAATAAATTAGAGGATCAGGTCTTCTGGTATAAAGCAAACCCACACTCAGATTTTAAAATAGGAGCACCTGAATTTTGGAAACATCATTCGAATAATTTTAACAGTGGGTATGATTCTGAAGAAGATGACGAACCATTCGAACAAGCTTATTCACAACAAAAAAAAAGAAAAGGAGGACCAATGGTCAATGTAAAAAAAACCACATTCTAAAGAGTTTCTAGGTGAATAAATTATTATTTAATAGATCACTAAAGGATTTTTCAATATCTAATTGTTGAAATTGTGTATCATAAATCTCTCTTGGAACAAATCTATATTCGATTTCAAAATTATTTTTTTGTCTTTTCGATTCTATTTTTAGTTCCATATAACCAATAACAATACAGACTATAGATAAAGTAAAAAAAATTAGAGTTAATGATTTCATCTTATATTATAAATATAAATTTATATTTATTCCATTATTTTTTTAAAAATTAAATTTATTATTAAATTTATTTAATTTTATACATCTGGAATTGTAAATCTAAAACATTCGTTTCTATAGGTCGATATTTAATTCTTTTAAATTTTTTCACATTTTTTAATTTATTATTAAAAAATACAAAAATTGTGTAGACAATAATTAGTAATAAAAAAAAGGATGCTACACTTCTCATATAATTTAGTATTATATTTTAAAGTGTAAAGTTAAGTAGTAGTAGGTGTATAAAGAGTAAATGTTTCAGAACTTAGTCCGAGCCATCCTTAGGAGCATCCTTAGGAGCATCCTTAGGAGCATCCGTCGAGGTATCCTTAGTGGCATCCACTAGGGTATCCGAAGATTCGCCGAGAGCCTCTTCAGCCTTACGCTCCATCCAAGGATCATTACTCTCAATATGCTCCTCAATGGTTGCCATATTTTTCTTATTTTCCTCTTCCTGTTTCTTCATTTCCTTCTCAGCTTTAACACGGTCCTGCATAGCCTCATCCTTGCGTTCGCGCTTCTGTTCCTCGTAGAACATATCCTTATTCACTTCATTCTTCTTGTATTCCCTCATTAGGTTGTTGAGTTCGTCTTCAAGGTATTCTTCACTTTGGACCCTGTCCGCACAAGGATCCCAAGGAAGCCATTGACCCATGGAACCAACAAACACATGGAAAGTACGGTCACGCTTCTGGAGCTGTTTCGCCTTAATCTCAGCCTCCTTCTGAGTTTCATACACACCACGAATCTTCACACCACGGACACTGGTACGATATTCGTTCTTTTCACTGAACTCCTTCTCAAGATCATCGTGGAATTTGTAAGTAAAATCTTCAAACCGACCCTTAAACTGTTCGTGAGTAAATTGAAGCTCCAGACGAAGTTTGTCCTTGAGTTCTTTATTGATTTTGGTCTTCAGCTCATCACCAGCATTCTTGGTAATTTTATCAATAGATTGTTCGAGTTCACCCATACGCTGGGTCATATACCTGTGAAACATATACACCTCCTTGCTTTTCATCACATCTTCGGGGGAAAGGAAAGATAAGCATACAAAGTTTTGGCCAGGAATATTAGTGTCACCTTCGAGAAAAATTTCATTATCTTCAGTCATAATACTATCGTTTATAATTATTTGTTTAAGTAGAAATAAAAAAAATATTTATTAATATTAATGACTTTTAAACTTATTAATCCAAGAGAATTAATCAGAAAGGTTCTAAAAATTACCTTTTTATTTTTAATCAATTTTCTATTATTAAATACACTAGAAATAGAACTAACGTATAAAATAAAAATAATAACTGTGAATATTATCATGTTTAGTATTATCGATATCTTATTTCCATCCATAAATCTTAGTGATAAATCCAAATAAGATGACATTAAATACTCGAAATATATTCCCACTTTAGATATTTACAGATATCTTTCCAAATAATATCTTGTTGGTGTAATTTTTCCCGACTTTTTAATAATATGAAACTTTCTGCAAATTCATGTAAGCCTAATAATTCTACAAACTTATGTAAAACATACGAATAGGACAAGAAATTCTTCCTTTTTTTGGGACAAAATTTATGAAACGGTATTTGTATTTCCTTAAACATACGTCGGAGTTCTTCTTCTATTTCTAAAGACATAACAGGTGGTGTTTTCCCATTCAGTTTATTTAATATGTGTGGAATATGTTCATAATATTTATTTTTCCCGATCTTTTTTAGAATGTCTCTTAATTTACCAGGTTGCAATAAATTAATATCGAGTCTTTCTTTTTTAATCTCTAATAGAATTTTTTCATAAATTTCCTTTGGTATATCGGTTGTTTCCTTCGCTTGGAATTGTTCTAACCATTCATTAAAATGATTAATTCGTTTATACGAAAAATAGGTAATTTCTCTTGGTGGATCTTTATAGGATGGTTTATCCGATTCAATTAAGATAAATGATTCTTCGCCACATTGTGGACAGATTTGTTTTCCTTCAGACATATAAATAATTTTATTCGTATGACATCGTGTACACAATTCTATATTTTGTTTAAATTCATCAAAATCAATTTGGTAATTTTCCTTCGTATTGATCAAAAAACTATTTAATAAATGTTTACGGTTATTTTTCGGGGGTTTCTCTGTTTCTGGTTTGTCTTTATCTATGTTTTTTTTATCATTAAAAAAAGACATAATATTCGTTTCTTGACTGCTGGTGGTTTTCGAACTAGTGGTAGAATTATTATCAAAATATTGGAAAATTAAATTTCCATTATCTAAAAAATATTCGATTTCATTACTATTATTATTATTATTCTTAAAGTTATTGATTTGGTCTTGTAATAGGATAATACGATCCTTGGTTTGAATTTCGAGCTCAATATCGGTAATCGATTTAAGTTCGTTTTTTAATCGTGTTTGTTCTTCTTTCATTTCAACGATGTCTTCTTTTTGTATAAAGTTATTTACGAATTTATTATGTTTGGATTCTAAAGTTACCTTTGTATCGAAGTAGATTCGTTTATTATTTTTATTTTTAAATGACATTATTATTAAATTTTATATACTCTCTTTACAATAACTTCTTTAAATTATAACTTAAGAAATAATATTTATAAATAGTATAATGGGTGGATCCGCTTTACAATTAATTGCAGAAGCAACCGAAAATAATTATCTGACTGGAAATCCGCAAATTACCTTTTTTAAAAGTGTTTATAGGAGGCATACGAATTTCGCGATTGAATCTCGCAAATTAAACTTTACATCGAAACCCGATTTTGGTGAACAACTGAATTGTAGAATTCCGAAGGGTCCAGATCTCTTACATAAATTATATTTATATGTAGAAATTCCAGAAGTAAAAACGGGCTTTAAAAATGGAGAGGCCTATCTTGCCTTTCGATGGTTAAATTGGTTAGGTCATGCAATCATTAAAAATTCTAAAATTACTATCGGTTCAACACTGATTGATGAACAAGATGGGGAATGGTTACATATTTGGAATGAACTCTCGCAAAAGGAAGGTAAAAAACATGCATATGCTGAAATGGTCGGAAATACACCTGATTTAACACAAATTAATAGTTGTCGCATTGGGTACCAGCAACAGAATAATGGAGAAACTTTGACTGGCGCTAAAAAATTATATATTCCTTTACAATTCTGGTTCTGTAAAAATGCTGGCCAAGCATTACCGTTAATCGCCTTAGATAAAGCAGAAGTCGTGGTCGATATTGAACTCGAACCATTAGAAGAATTGATTTGGGCCTCGCAACAAACTGTCAATCAAGTCGAGCCCGAGGTAGAATTTGCTGAACTCCTCCTAATTCATAGTGCGAACAACACAGAGCCTGTCGTAGGAGATGGAGATGGAAACAGAACGAATACTATACGTAAATTAACTGGTGTTGGCATTTTTGAAGGAAAGGCTCCTTCCTTAACGAACGCATTTATTTACGCGGATTATATCTATCTAGATACGGATGAAAAAAAACGCTTCGTAAATAATAGACATGAATATCTTATCGAAAAAATTCAAAGTAGAGGTGCCTCATTCACCTCATTAAATACTGAATCTCATAAAATCGATCTGAATTTTACGGGACCTGTTAAAGAAATTATATGGAGAATTCGTCCAACAACGTTAATGAATAAATCATTCTGTCAATCAAGAGGTGGGATACAAAGATATAATTATACTGATAAATTTGACTTTGGTGCGTTTACAGGTGTTCCTACACCAAAAGGGGGAACTGGTATGATCGGTGGTCGCACTGGGGAAAATTTCTTTTCTCGTTTGCCTGCTGTAAAATTAGAACAGTTTTTCACCACGACTGTGGCTGGGTTGGAGCTTCAAGACGCTGTCGATGGCATAGACTACTCCTCAAAATTTAAACCAAACTTCTTAAGTAATGAGTTAGCTCTGGATACCGTGGCCTGGGATACCGACCGCTCTGTCAGTACTGATAACACCATCGCTGGTCGTGATCGTATCGCAACTGCTGGTTATGACTTTATTTCTACCTATTTTGAAACAGCAGAGAGGAATGTTGTACCAACACCTGAGGTGGTAAATGTTTCCACGGAATTAACCATGAAACATGTGTTTAATGATGAAGCTGGTGGTGGGCGCACCGCCGAACAGGCTGGGTTAGGTCAACAGTTCTTCAGTAAAGATTACAGTCCGAAACGAACGGGTATCTGGAATACTCCAGGCAACCTTAACTCACAACGAATTTTGTATAATGGCGATAATCCGAATAAAACCAGTTCTTTGTTTCTGAATGGTGTTCGAAGATTCGATGAAAGAGAAGGGTTTTATTTTAATGTTATACAACCCTATCAACACCATACAAACGTTCCCTGTAGTGGAATCAATGTTTACTCGTTCGCAATCGATCCAGAAGACCATCAACCATCTGGAACATGTAATTTTTCAAATATTTCTGATGCTGAAATTGTAATAACATTAACTGAAGAGGCTCAAAAGGTCGTCTCAGAAGTAAAGGTTTATGCCGTCTCATATAATATTCTTCGAATCGAACAAAACACTGCATCGATTGCTTATAATCGTTAATATTTAATACTTATCTATAGTATTTTGGGTCTGCCATTGTGTACTGGTTGGACCAGTCGGAACCTGGGCTTCAGTACTCAGGACATTCTTCGGTTGCCATCCATCATAATCCAGTGGTTCATCGACTGGTCTTTCCCAAGATACACTTACTGGGTAAGTGGGAACTTCTTCGAACTCATAGACTTCTTCGCGATTCGACAACCCATTCTGTTCTTTAGGTAAAGAATTGGCCGAACCAAGCGGCGATGGAATAATTGGTCGATGCGAATCCTTTGCCATATTTTTGGTATCCGTATTCATGGAAAACTCGATCTCCAATTTGTCCTGTGGATTTTGACATAACCATTCCCAACGATTCCAACCAGTCCCACGAAGATTAAAGCTCGGATTACTTAATCTGGTATGTTCGGTAGTAATATTCTTGCAGGGATTGTAATTAAATTTGCTACTTTCTAAACTAACATTTCCGTTCTCATCAAGTTTGGGAAGATATTTTTTTTGTGGGTCATTACTAAGTTTTCTGGTAATTCCCAATAACTCTGAATCTACGTCAATCAATGGATTCACCGCATCAACACTCACACCAGATTTCTGCATAATAATATTACTATCTTCTACGAAACACTGCTGTTGTTCGAGTGGCGTATTTAACTGATATTTCAAACTCCCTAAAGATTCTTTTAATAAATGATCATAGGAAGCCTCATCATAATGTAAATTGGTAAAACTCATATATATATAGGTATTATTTTAATAAAGTTAAATTTATTTTATAATAAATTTAATTTAAATTTTTAGAAAGTAAATTTTAATTTTGAATAAAGTTAGAACCATCGAATCTATTTTTTTTTTGTAAGTCGAATCGTTTTTGGAAGAACGACATTCGGATAATCTACGATATTACACGTCGGAAGATGTAATAAATCGGTCGAGATGACACGCTCCTTGGTAGTTGCAGTTCCTTTAATAATAATATCAGACGGCTGACAGTTATTAATATCTCCAACAGAACATTTAGAAAAAAACTTTTCATCAGGACACAAAGAGTTGTTTCGTGTAATACCATATAAATCGGATTCTAAATCCACAATATTACCAGAAATGTGACTCACGTTTGGACCACCCACGAGACCCAACCCATTTCTACATTTATTAATATTTTCATATTTATCAGTATCTAAAAGATAACCAGCTGTTCCAGCACTTTGATCGATTCTAGTTTGTTCGGCGCAAGTATCATACATTAATCGATTACTACTCATATACCATTAAAAAATATTTTAATTATACTAAACTAAAAATTTAAAATAAATTATTATTAAAAAAAGAATTATTCTAGTTTAATCCAAGAATTAAACTATTATAAATAAATGTAAAGTAGAAAGTAGAAAGGGAAAATAGAACATTTAATTATCAGTTCGAATAACAGGTTCTGTAGTCAAATAGGTCTTTTTCTTAGTTAAAATTTGTCTAACCTTCTCATCATCCAGACATCTCTCGAAGAAATCTATATCCTTGCGAATTTGGGTCGTATCAACACCACCTCTAAACCAATCAGCCACCGAATCTTCTGGGATCAGATGTTTCGTATTTTGTATAGTTTCTTTAAGACTCGGGACAAGTGGAGTAAACTGGTGGTCAATCGTGACACCAGAAAGTGAATTACAGGCACGATCATCGCCAGCCATATTAGCGGAACGAATTTCACTATCGATATCGACATGATATTTACCACGACCAGTATATGGAATGGTCAGATAGGCACGAGGAAATAATTGATTAGCATCGCCTCTAAAATTATTGAGTTTACCTTCACGTTTTTCTTCATCAATCAAGTCTGCATTGATACCGTGACCATCATCAAAATTCAGATATGGTTGGTTGGTTCCTGTATTCAAATTATTCGGATGAATTTCATTAAAATCTTTTAAAATATAGTCGTTAGAACTGAGTGCTTGTACTGTATCATACTGTTTATAATTTCCATCCTGCTGTAATGAGGTTAATTCATTGATTCGTAGCGTCTGTCTATCCATATACTATAGAAATATAAATTTTTTCCTAATTTAATTAATTAGAATCGTCCTTTCTAAAAATATTAACTAGATACGTAAAAAAGAGAGTAACGATTAGAATAAAAATGTAATTAATATTATTTGTTAGTAAGGAGAGTATGAAAGACAGATATAAGGCAAATCGTACTAATGAATTTAATTTTCTTTCTATACTCATTTCCTTTGTTGGAAAGTATTCTCGAACGAGTTCTTTATCTAATAAAACTTTAAAATTATCAAACCAAAAAACTTCACTCATATACTAGTCTTATTGATTTTTATTTTGCTTCCTTTTCTCAAGTTTTTTCCTTAATCTTTCCTGTGTAGGATTCAATGGAGCCTCAGCCATATTCGCCATATTCGCCATATTGGCAAACTGAGCCATATCTGGCATACCAGCCATACCCGCCATACCAGCCATCTCAGGATTATTATTAAGGTTCGCCATTACACTCTGTGCTTCACTTAAGAGAGAAGTTGCATCCAGTTCGCCACTTTGAATTTTATTTTGGATTTTATGTCCAACCGTTTGTATAAGATTCATAAATTTCAAGGAATTATCTCCATTAATCAGATTCGAAAAGAGATCTTCCATATTTCCACCTTCCATATCTAAACCTAAATCTAAATTATTAATATCTAATTCTTCGGTAAGTTCACTCGCGAGTTTTCCAATCATACCAGAATCATTAAAGATCGTATCAACATTTTCATCATTACTTGTCGAAAGATTTTTTAACATTTTGAAGACATCTGTATCAAGTTTAGGCTCTTCACCTTCTGTACTCTTTTCATTATTAATATTTTTAAATTGATTCACTAATTCGGAAATCGTTTTCGTATCATTAATAATTGTTTCAGACAAAACATAGAGAGTCTGGAGATATTTCCAAATCTTCTTTTTATTATTCTCACTCATTTCACCCGATTCCCAAAGGATTTTGAAATTAACATTCTTTAGAATGTAAATATCCTCCAGAAATAAAGCCTCATCTTCTTCTGAGATAAATTTTTTGTAATCTTTCGTTTTATTCAAAAAACGTTTGACATATTTATCATCATTACATGTCTCCGACTCTAACAGCTCTTTATAATACTCTGTAATAACATCCTTGTATTCATCGAATGTTTCTATAACACTTAGAACAAATTGTTTCAAAAAACTATTGAAATGTTCAATATTAGTTTTTTCCATTAAATATTAAAAATAAATTATAAAAAAGATTAGACCGCAACCTAAATCTTATCAGATAGTTGCGACAAAATGCTAAAATAATCCCAGACCTTCTTCTTATTATGTTCATCCAGATCCCCCCAATATGTTTTAATTTTATTAATAACTGTAAAGATTTCGTCGTTATTATATTTTTTAATTTCATCAAAATCATTCTGCAAGAAAAAGGCATCATTCCTGGTATCGATGTATGGTCTATACTTTTCCAAATATTCTTTAAAGAATGTATGAACCTTTTTAGGATTATATTTAATAATAACTCCTAAACCACGTTTGTATAGTTTAAAATCCGTATCATCTTTAAAAATTAAAATACAGTCATCTAAAAAGTTTATAATTATATTGTTAAAAGCAGAAAGTATAGACATTCTTATTAGTTAATACAAATATATTTTATTCTATAAATTAACTTATATAATTCTATTTTTCAAACATCTTATTAATGTCACTATTACGAAGTTTTAATAGACCATCCACATTTTTGGCACGACTTTCTAGAATCTTTGCTTCATCTAATTTATCATTTTCTGTAAAGAATGCATCTAAATTCCCTCCTTCCTTTTTACTCAGATCGATATCATGGAAATTGTCCATACCAGATGCTCCATAGGCTTCTATAGAATCGACGGTTTTATTACCAGAATCGATTAACCCATTTATATGGGTTTCGATCTCGTCATCTATAATTATCTGCTTCGACTTACTTAAATAAATGGTTGGAATCATTTTTATAAAACTCGGAATTTTTATTTTACTATCATCAATACATAATGGTAAAAGTTCCTTTAAGCTATTCTTCGTGATTAATTCAAGCATCTTGGTAGAATATTCGTCTTTGTTACTATAAAATAATAAGTCTTTATTCATTAGATATTTTTTATAAAATATTTATATTAATTAAACTTAAAATTGATTAAAATTTTATAATAAATTAATATAAATAAAATGTCGATTTCTCTTTTGCCAAAAAAAAACAAAAATGAACTCTATCTCGAATTTAACGGTGTCGATACAAGTATCGTGAATGGTATACGTCGGGTCTGTCTATCGGAATATTCTACTGTTGCCTTTAATGTCGAGGACTATATTAATTCAGATCTAAAGGTTCTTAAAAACACCTGTGGTCTCCATAATGAATTCTTGTTGCACCGAATTGGTATGTTGCCAATTTACGCGAATACGGCTACATTTGATGTTAATAAATATAATTTTATTCTTAAAAAGAAAAATGAAGGTACAACTACCATTAATGTTACGACTGAAGATTTTGTTGTAATTGATACTGAAACTGGAAAACCAGTTGATTCTAAACAATTCTTCCCACCCAATGAACGAAACTCTTATATCCTTATTACCAAACTGAAATCCAATCCAAACAATAAAGGTGAAGAAATCCATGTTGAAGGAAAAGCGTCCATTAATAATGGTAAAAAACATGCTCGGTATCAACCAACCTCATGTGTTACTTATAACAACAAACGAGATCCAGAAAAAGTTAAAAAAGGACTTGAACTCTACGCGAAAGAACAAAAGGGGGATGAGAAAAAAGAAACTATAGAAAGACAGTTTGAACTTTCTAAAGCGGATCGGTACTTCTATACAAATCAAGAAGGGATTTGTAATCAGTATGAAATGTATATTGAATCTATTGGTATTGATTCTCCTGAAAAAATTCTATATGGTTGTCTCGATGTTCTCTCAAAGAAACTTCACTCTTTTAAAACCTCGATTACTAATATTATTGAAAATAAATCGGATGAAGAACATGTTAGTCTAGAGGTCTCTCTTCAAAATATGAAGGCCTATACGATTACAATCACGAATGAATCTCATACACTGGGTAATCTAATTCAGTTTCATGCCCTAAACCATTTTGATCGAACAAAACTACCCTTTATTGGGTATAAAAATCCTCATCCTCTAAAGGATTTGATTGAAATTAAACTTGGCACACAAAATAATACTCCAGAAGAAATTAACGAAATTATCACTATCACCTGTGATAAAATTATTGCCACTCTTGAAGATTTTAAAACGACTGTGCAGAAAAAACTATAGTTTATATGAATTATCACACTCTGTATTCGGCTTTAGAATAAAGAGGAGTTTCGCACTATCAAGACTACTTAGGTAATTATACACATCATCAAATTGGAGCGTGGTCCTCCGAATCATATAAAACCCATGCAAATCATAACACAACGGTCGTAGCTGAAAGGGAATTTCCTTAATTTTAATCTCCTTTTTAATATGATATTTTTTATAATAACTGAGTGTATCAGAAACGAGTTGAATAAATTCACTATTAAACGTATTATACATCTCTGTCTCATTCGGGAAAAACGACAAATATTCCTGAATGTTTTTTTGTTTTTTATTCTCATAGTATAGAAATTTTACATTCGTCGAATTACCCTTAAGAGATTTAGCATAGTTATAATTCTCATTCCTGAATTTTACCCTTTTATTCTCCTTATTTTTTAGGACGATTCCTTGATGCTGGAAGTCCATTGTCCGCACAAAATCACGGATCTCAGATACGTTATTAAATTTATATTGAATCGGTTTTTTAATCTCGAGTGGTTCCTTGTAAATATCATGATGAACCACGACACCATCTACCACCGAACCAGAGGAAACCAAGACAATTTCTGGAACCTGATATTGGGTAACAATAATATTCTCTGGATGCATCAACACAAAGGTATAGAATTTATTCACATCCAACGAGTCAAATTCTAAATTACACGCTTCTTTAAACATCTCACTAAATTGTTTATCCCCAACCCATTTACAATTCGCGCCAATATTACTACGAGTTGAAATCATCCAAGTCTCATTCTGATAAAACATACTAATCATTGTACCATCCAAAAAATCTTCCATACTCAACCCATCCCACTGCTCTATAGAATTATACACCTCTTCCAATTCACTCGATTTAATCGGTGGAAGACACACCAATTCATTCGTCGACATTTTAGCAATCAAACCACGACACTTCTGCACATCCTTATTCGACATATCACATTTATCTTTAGTATATTTTACCAAATAAAGGTCGAGATCAGGATATTCTTTTACAGTTAGCCCCAACTCTTGGAGCTTCTGTTTGGTAGAAGAAAAAGGTTCATTGGTAATAATACTGAGGACTTCCATTTGTATATTATATATTCTTTTTTTTAAGTATCTGTATTATATTTTATTAAATAAAATATAACCTTTAATTATATGAATAAGTTTTTAGATGATATCGAAATATATTCAATAATCGAAATTAAAAATGACAAAAAAAAGTATTGTGTTGTTGGGAAAGATGATACAAATTCTATTTATATAAGACCCATTCTTAAAACCAATAATGAATATTATCTTGGTAAAAATAAAACGAAGAGTAATTTTAATAATATTTCTAACGTTTTCCATACATTAAAAACACGACCAAAATATTTAAATAAAGAATCTCAAGAGGAGGATGAAGCATATAATGATCATACCGTTGTTGGTGATGAATTTGATTTTAATGATAACTACTATAAACAGACTGAAGATAACCACTCTGAAGAGGAACAGGAACTCGATAGTGATGAAGTTTTCGTTCTAGATGAAGTCTATCCTAGCGACGAGTCAAATGACCATGTTTTAAAAGGTGCTGGTGAGTCTGTTATTGAGTGGGGTGAGGTTACACCAGACGCGACTGTGAATGACGATGATTCCGATAGTGATAGTGATATCGACCCAGAAGAGAACGCTATTGATGATTTAAACGAAGTTGAACCTGAACTGGATGTTGATGAACCTGAACTGGATATAGTTGAACCTGAACTGGATGTCGATGAACCTGAACTGGATAACGTGTATGAATTAGATGAGAATAATGTAGAAATCGAAGAATCTGAAAATATTGTTATTTATGAAGAAAGTATTATACCTGAAGACAAAGTGATTTATAATGATAAAATTCAAGAAGATGATTTATTAAACGAATTAATAAAATTAGATCCGACTAATAGTACTCATCTTAAAAAAAGAATTAAAAATTTTATTCATCTTAAAGAACACAATTCTACCTTTGATACAGAGAAAAATATTACTGGATTTACCTTAAATGACGAGTTTTTTAAACCGTTAAAAACTCATTTAACTAAATTTAAAAGTCATGTGTTATATAAACCAATTGTCTCTGAAAAAAGGAGATTCTATGAGGTTGAGAATATAGATGACTTAAATGATTCGGGTGTTTCTCTTAAAAATATTAATTTATTAACTTCTGACGATTCAGTAAACCTCGAAAAATTTAGTGTTCATTTTAAGAATATTTATGATGTAAATAAGAAATATAAACTAGGAGACGAACGAGTTAATTATTCATATAAAAAACACACGAACGAAATTTATGAATTAATGGATGCATATAAAAGTACGAATAAAGGATACGTCACAGATCTAAAAACAGATACAGAAGTATTTAGTAATTGTTTTAAAGAATCCTGTAAACAATTTTTAGGCGATAATACCAATATTAATAGACATATCTTATTGGGTAAGACAAGCTTCAATGATAATTTAATCGTAAAGGGTGATAAAATCTCGAATGTAGGTTTTGTGAAATTACCAGAACATAAATTAAATGAGGAATTATATAACAATAATAAATCTTTAATCGAAAATTCGAATACCCAAGTTCATTTAAATATGAGCCATCTCGAAGAAAATATTATTTCAGATACAATTACGAGTGAATACATGATCGGTGATAGTGTGACTATTTGTATCGAACATAAGTTAACGGTAAAGGGTAAAATTACCAATATAACAGATGAGGATTATATAATCGATCTTATGACCGAGCCAGTAGAAACTTTAAGAATAAATAAAACTGATACGAATGTAAGAATTTCCAAAATCGTTCCAGCCTGTTTAGATTTAGAAGGCGAGGCACTCTCGGTCTATTTGTATGATAAATTAGAAGTCAATGAAGCAGATTTAGGGAACTATCTCACAAAAATTCTACCAGATTTAGGCAATATTCTCTCGAGTATAAAGGATAAAGAGAACTATACTTCCTTGGACGAGTTTAAAGATAAATTATTTCGATATGGTTATAATTTGGAGAATATACCATCGAAACATTTTAAAACAATTAAAACGATTCTATCCAAGAATAATAAATTACAGAAAACCCTAACCAAACAGAGTGAGACCAAGGATAAAACGGTAAAAGAAAATAGAAATTTTACATTAGTGAATAACTATAGTTTAGATCGAGTGAATTATTATTATGGCGACTATCCATATTATAATAGTAGTCTTGATTCAGAGAATACCCGATTAGAGTGGTTAAAAAACTCATATGATAATGGTGCTTTGTTTTTTAAAACGATAACACATGCTGTAAATTCTAAATTTTTAGAAAACAATGTCGCTCGATTAGATTCAATGATTAAAGTACAAGAAAAACTAATCGCGGGTAAAGACAAATTAGTCGAACGATTAGAGAAGGAACTTTCCAATGTTGAAACCACCAATAAATGTGGTGGGATGCGTTTGGTCAAAACCTATACGGATATCGACCAATTAAAAAACGACAATGACAAAGTTGTCTATATTGAAGACGACAAGTTAATTGAAGGAGAATCAACCAATAAAGTTCAGCCTGGTCAATTCGCGATCCTTATCGAAGATTATGATAAGAAGAAAATTTATAAAAGACAAAGGTTAGAAACGAGTGAAATGTGGGTGATAGAGAAGGATCTGAATATAGATATGATAATCTCTTCCTATAAAGATTTTTGCATTCAACAAGGTATGTCGATAGAAGAAATTGATACGACGTTCTTAAAGGGTAAAAATAGGTGTAAGTATTCTGAACATTATAAACGCTGTCTCCCAATAAAAATTATCAAAATTAAGAATGAGATCGATAACTTAAATCAACAGCTAGAGGATATTACTCGAAATATAGAAGATATCAATAACAAAGATAAAATAATTCAATCACAAGAAGATGAATTACTTCTTTTAAGACATGAATTAGAATCAGATAATAATCGTAAATTAAATCTGGAGTCTTATAGGAAGGATTATAAGACGAATAACAAAACTGTAGATGATGTGTATCAATATCATTATTATAGAATCGATAAATATTTAGAAAATATTAAACCTTTACCAATCAATGCCTTCTATACGTCATTAGCACTACTACTTGATAAATATGGTCGAAGTGGTTCAGAGATTGATGGGGAAAATATTAATTTCTTTTACAGTCGCCCAGGTACGAAACAAATTATATGTAAACATCATAGTAATTTTATGGATTATAATAATAAAATTATTACATTTAGTGAGGCTTTGTCGAAAACGATTTCTGACTATGGCGTTGAACACGAAGGCTATATCTGGTGTAATAATTGTGGCGAACAGATAAATGGGGCTGATTTTGAAACACAAGAAGGATTCTTAGATTCTGGTGCGCGTGATGTTACACATGAAGTAATTGAAGGTTCTGATGACTATAAATCGGAGGAAAATAGTGAACTTATCGAAGTTCTACGTAAATCTCTCTTACAAGGTGATGATACATCCATTGAAAATCAGGGGTTATCGGTTCTAAGAATCATTAGTGTTTTGACGAATATTATGGGTCTAAAATTATCGAATAGTGATGAATTAGCGGTTTTAACCTTAGCTAATACAATCGAGTCATCGAAAATTAAAAATAAATCTTCTTGGATACAATTTGCAAAACAGAAACAGAAAAAAGCGAGTATCTCTTTATTAGAAACGGCTTATAATAATTACCGTATTCGGCTGATTATATTATATACAACCGCTATTCTCTTCCTATTCATACAATCAGGCGTTCCTGAATATTCCATCTCGAAGACCTTTTCGAAATGTAAACCATCGTTGAGAGGTTATCCGTTAGATAAAGTCTATAACCAAGAAGGAATCGATTATATGGTATGTGTATTAGATAGTCTCAGTTCATTAGGAGCCGATTGGTCGAGTTTAAGAAAAATAAAGACAAAGGAGCACCTTCTTAAAAAAATAGATGAATTTTATAGTGATCCATTGATTAAATATAGATTTGATTCGAAGAGAACCTATCTGAAGGAACAGAATAAAGAAGTCAAAGATTATACCTATGAATGGAATGAATTTAGACCACCATTAAAATCGTTCGATGTAGATATAAAGGAACTAACTTCATTTAAAAATATTCCTAAATATATTCAAGCTGGAAATAGTGCGAAGGTTAATTCTGAACTCCACAAAATGAAAGCATTTGAAAGTAGTGTATGTCTTAAACTAATTGAAGAAATTGATCAACAAGTCATGGAGAAAGAACTGGTTAATAAGAAATTTACACCAACCCCACTCGATAATTTGTGTTGCTTACAAAATATTACTTCGACCTATAATTATCTCACCGATTTTATTCGTGAGAATAAGAATATACAGGAGTTGATTACATTAATTTATAAATATAATAAAACTAAAGAGGAGATTTCACACTTACTAAAAGATTCGAAGATTATTATCTTATCCGATTTAATCCCAACACTAATCTCATTTAATCGGAATATAGGAAAGGATCGTGATGAACTTACAGAAGAAGATATACAAACTTTATATAGTAAATTTATTGATTCTGGGTTTTTTGAAGGAGAAAGACATGTTTATGAACAGAATTTCTGTATTCTAACTGGTGAAAATAAAAATGACATTCAGTCTAAAAAATATAAAAAGGATGATTATTATGATTTGTTAAATAAAGTTAATAAGAAAAAACTCTTTCATCTGGATAAAAGTAGTTATGAAGAGATTGAAGATAAAGTCTCACATATAATTGATTCGAATATCTATTTACAGGGCAACGAATTCCTTACAAAGTTTAATACTAAACTAAAAACCAATAAAAATACTACAGTCGTGTGGGGTGAGATGAAAGAACAAGTCGAACTCTTATCCAAAGAAATCTCGAAACGTTTTAATAAAACCGAATCGGAAACAGAAACCATTCAGAAAATTCTACTAACTCTTGGAGAAAAGAAAAATGTGTTAGAATCAGATCTTAAAAGTATGACAGAAGAAGAAGCTTACACGAAGTTCTATATGGAAAAAATCAATTTGGTACAGTCTTTCATTTTAACCTACCTCAAAAATACTATTTTTAAAATTAAAAATAAGAAGACGGTTGTCGAGCCACATGTTCCAACTGAATGGAATTTAGATCCTAAAAGGGCACCAGATGCTGTTTTAATTGAAAAATATTCTAAAATAATTCTGGATAATAATAAGTATACTGATAGTTTCTTACAGTTAGGAACGTCCCATCCTGCAATGTTAGAAAAAATTATAATGATACTAAATGGAACAACCAATAATCTCAAAATCTTAACAGGTTCGATTAATATTACACTATGTGAAGAATCCAAAACTGGCGAACTCTATTCCAATATCTCTACATTCCTTCATTATATCTTCTTATTTATTCTATTTGAAATATTAGGAACGAAACAGGATTTAATTGTAAATGAAGACGATTTTATCATAGAAAAAACGGATGAGATTAATGATGACTATAATTTCTCTCAAGATTTAAAACGTTCGAATGAAGTTGAAGCCGATATGCTACATAATATTATCAAACACATCGGAAAAGATATGAAATTATTAGATGATCATAGTTCTGACTATATTAAGTCGGTTATTGAAAAGAAATCTGAAACATTAAAAGAAGATACTCTCAAATTCGTACATGAATTAGATAAAGAGACCTGGGCGAGTCTAAGAATGAGAATTAGTGTTGGTATAGATTCTTGGAAAACGGTTACCAACATGGATACACAGAAAAAAGGGGTTTATTTGTATGACCGAATTATAGATGAAGAGGAAAATATTCAAACGAATAATGAAATGGAATCAGATCAACATCAAGCTAAACGCGACCTTGGTGATAATTATAGTGAAGAACAATTTTCACAATGGAAGGATAATAAAGAGAGTAATTTACAAGCAGATCAATTAGCATATCAAGAACGGGATATAATGGCTGATGATGATGGGGATGAGGATGAGAATGAAAATTAAGAATAGAATCATTAATATTATTGTTCTATTAATATAATGAATCAAACTCTAATTATTCTATTACTAATTATAGCTACACTATTTTGGTTAAAGACCCGTAAAGAAGAATTCCTCGATTATAAGAAATCTTGTGTTATTCAACGACCACATTTTATACACACTCCATTCAAACCAGTTGAATATGCCTTACATGATGAAATCGATATTACGACTCCTGATTATGGTATTCCAAGAGATAGTAAACGTACCCATTATTCGAAACATTATAAAACTGCAAGTATTGAATACGATGAATTGAAAGTCATTATAGCGAAGATTGTTGCCAAATTTAAAAATACTACTAAACAGGTTTTTAAACCGGTCGAAGAAGAGACCGAAGCGGAACTATACCTTACAAATATTAAAAGTTTTTTATTAGAAAATATTAATACACAGATTAAGGAATACCTTCTAACTCTCGATATAACAATTTTAAATGACTATAAAATTCTAAATACACGAGTCTTACATTCAGGAGAGAATGCGACCTTTTATAATCATAAATTTGTTATATCGATCTTTCGATTTGGAACCTTTATGTACTATAATATCTATTTTGACATCCTCTACGAGAAACTTAAAAACAAAATAGTAATAAATTCAGCCAATATTCTTGGAACAACCATTAAAAATGGTCTACTTAGTGAAGTATACAATAAATGTATTCTAGATGGAAATAAATGTAATCTCTCAGAAGAATGTTCCAACAATTGTAATTTGCTCGTTTCGAATGATCCAAATTATAAAAAGAAATTGGACTTATTTATTAAACATGTCACTCGTGAAAATTTATTGTTAAAGGAATCAAACCTTTTTAACTGCTATAAAAAGGATGGTGATAGTTTTATTATTGATTACAAAATAGATAAAAAAACTCTCTGTGATGCGAGTAAAGGTGTCTGGGATAGACCCTGTCTCACTAACGCAGACTGTCCCTTTTATACTAAGAATGATAATCGAGGTGGATGTCGTAGAAGTCAATGTAGATTTCCCTGGGGAATCACTGTTCTTTCACCTAGAACTTATACAGAAGACTCTGTTCCCTTTTGTAACGGGTGTGTCGATAATACCTATCGTTGTTGCAAAACACAATCTCCTCCAAACTATATCTTCAAAGAATCTAATTAAATATCGAATGTAGAGTTTTAGTTTTGGATTTAATTTTTTCAAATGGATAAACGTTACACATAGCATTATTAAATCGACATAAATTATCTTCTTGTGTAAACATATTAATTTCTTCATAATATTGTAAAGCTCCGTCGTGGATATTTAATTTATAATTATTATAGACCATATATTCTCTTTTAAAATCATGATAGAATGGATCATATCTTTCATCGAAATAGTTCCGACCTTGTTGAATTAGAAAATTTTTAATCACATCAATATTATCAAACACATTTTTTGTAATATTATATATTTGTTCATCGGGAATTTCGCTATTACATATTAATACATTTTTTGTGTAAAAGGTATCTAAATAGCGACTACTATTTAATGTGTTATATGAGTCAATATTGATTCTCTCTCTCGTTAGAAAGAAATATTCATTCGATGTATGCTTATTAAATTGATCCAATTCTGGTTCAATAATATCTAGAAACCGAACAGGTAATCGATCTGTTAGTGAAAATAAATAGGGTAGATTATGTGAAGAAACCACGAAGAGACACTGGACTGTATTATTATAAAAGTCCGTAAATAACACATTAATTTCATCCGTTTTAAAATAAATTGTTTTAGTTTCAGAATCCTCAACATTTTTCTCTGTAATATTAATTAAAGTAAAACCTAAAATTTCACATAACTCATTTAAGATACTATATGATTCGGACTTCGTACTATTGATACCAACGATTTTACCGACCAGATTTACTATAGAATTAATTTTTGAATTGTCTCTTACAATTAAAAAGAGATAGCTTTTGTTAAAACTACAGACGACCTTCGTGTTTTTGTATTTCTCTAATTGTTTCGATTGATTTAATTTTAATAATGCATATTCTGTACATATTCCAAAATCATATGTATTCGTATTAACAGACTCTATATTCGACGTTTCTAATAAAGAACTGGTTTTTGTTATAACATCAAAGAGGACGTTACCGTTAAATAATCGTAAACTATTCGCTATAAAATATGGAATCGTATTAATTTCATCTGAAATTAAACTAAATTTTCTCATATTTTTGGGAGTAGACATTTTAATAAAGGTATTTTTCTCACTAATTTTCTGGTAATTTTGATAGGATTCTTCTGATTGCTCTTTTGCTATAAGAGAGATAAATTTATAGTATATTAGATACCCTAATAAAATGATTAATAAAATATACATTGTTAATATTATAATATAAATAATTAAAAAATTATAAAAAATTTATTAATATATATTAATGCTATTTAATACTGAACTAAAATGTTCAATACTAATTTATTTTGTGTTAGTTCTATTCTTTCTCAATCTCTTAAAAACCAAACCAGTTCTATTTTTTAATAAAAATGAATCTCTGAAAGAATTTGGTGTCGGTAAAGACAAAACGATTCTACCTTTATGGATGGCATTTTTAATTGGATCATTTCTAATTTATATGTTAACAATAAGTTTTATAATAGTATAATTTAAATACAAACGAAATAGATATTTATGAAAGATAAATTGATTATTGATCTTTATAACAAAAATTGTTTGCAATTTGGTGAGTTTAAACTCAAAAGTGGGAAAACTTCTCCTATCTATATTAATCTTAAAAATGTTATTAGTTATCCGTACATTCTAAATACGATTGTCGAATTATTATACGAAAAAATTAAATTAATCGATTATACACATGTGTTAGGAATTCCCTATGGCGCTATACCTTTTGCTTCTGTTTTATCTTCGAAATATAATATTCCTATGTTAATGATGCGAAAGGAAATGAAAAAATATGGATTAAAAAAATTAATTGAAGGAGAATACACACCAGAATCTAAATTGATAGTTTTAGAAGATACTATCACCACTGGATCGAGTCTACATTCATTTATAGAACAATTAGAGACTATCAATCTCAAACCAGTCTCTGTTATAACTATCTGTGATCGACGAACCGAATTTAAGTTATTGAGTAATTATACCGTTCTGTCTCTTTTCACGATTGATGATATCGTTCGAGTCTTATATAAACATAAATTAATTGAAACCAAAATTTATAGAGAACTATATAGTGGTGAGAACCCTACAAAAATTCCCTTTATACCGAACAATCCTATTAATATTTCGAAGGTCATCGACATTATTACACTCAAACAAAATCAAATGTGTTATATCGTTGAATATACCGATTATGAACTGTTAGAAGATTTTGTTGAAAATAATTATAATAAATTTTGTGTATTAAAAATTTATTCAAATACTATAGAAAATTTTACTCCAGAAAAAGGACGAAGACTGAAAACCTTAGCTCTCAAATATAATTTTCTGATCTATGATGGTTATAATTTCAATACGTCTAAAAATACATTTTTTAATGAACTTACTCTCAATAATAAATTTTATGAATGGGTTGATATTATTAATGTTACTTTTCATCATGACGATGAGGTGTTTAAAACGATTAAGTTTATTAATCATACACAGAATAAAAATATCGCGGTCGTGTATGAAGGATTAGAAAGTACTACCAAAATTAAACATCTATTAACGGACATTGTTATTGGAACGACCAGAGTTCGATTACAAAATGTGTTCCGATTTGGATACAATAATTGTGATATCTATTACAAACATTGTGATGGACGAAAGAAACCATGTGCGAGATAACAATTTAGTGTCTATTTAAGAATAACAGTCTTTATGGTAGTAATATGTTTTTATATTTATGTTTATTAAATTTGGTTGCATTTTCCCAATCACTCGCATTTAATATTTCCACCATCGATTGCTCTGAACAACTTGTATTTGTTTTAGATAGTTCTAGTTCTATTAATAATCCAGAATTATTTGGAAGGACACATACCTTTAGGAATTTCAAGAATAAAATTATAACTATTATAAATACGACCAATGTTAAACCTGAAAATATAGGGTTGGTAAGCTTTGATACCACCCCAAAATTAATTTTTAATTTTAATCACACTATAGAGAAACAACAATTGTTCCAACAAATTAATACTGTAAAATACCATCGGAAAACCAAACATACAAATATGAACTTAGCTTTACAATTAATCGAAGAGACCTTTATTCGAAACAATTCTAAAACACTAAAGGTTGTAATTTTTACTGATACTCATGTCGGAGATGAATTTTCACAACCAGATAGTCTTCATTATAATTATATAAAAGCTACTTTCAAAAATAAATATTGGAATAATGATTATATTCAAAGGTTTATCTATTATGAGGGATCTAAAATTAATCAATCGGTTTTAAACTTATTTAACACAGAAAATCAATTCCATATTAATGAACCATTTAGAACGACTTGTAAAAAACAAAAATGTTTAGATACCTTTTGTATAAAATTTCCAGAAGAAGAACACAAAATTTGTGTTAATGAAAACTCACAAATTTTAATGTATAACACATATTGTCACTATTTCTGCAGTAGTCTAAATTTATATTTAGCCAATTTATCATTAGTTCCAATGAATCGTTGCTATACAAACCAAACACATAATATAATTTATAATTTTACGAAAAAATCAATCGAACAAAATACAACCAGCCAATCTTCTATTACTTCCTCGACAACCAGTCAAACTTCTATTACTTCCTCGACAACCAGTCAAACTTCTATTACGTCCTCGACAACCAGCCAATCTTCTATTACTTCCTCGACAACCAGCCAATCGTCTATTACTTCCTCGACAACCAGTCAATCGTCTATTACTTCCTCGACAACCAGTCAATCTTCTATTACTTCCTCGACAACCAGTCAATCTTCTATTCCTTCCTCTAAACCTAATAAAAATCAAACGAGTCTATCACCTTTAAAACCGAATCGGGTCATTTATAACAATACACCAACTCTAGATATCAAAGAGACAACCAATAAATCTTCTGGATCTTTTAATATTTTCCTAATTTTAATAATAACTTTCTCAATATTAATAGTGTTAATCCTTATATTTCTACTGTGTATAGGAATTATTCTATATAATAGACATAAAAAGCCTGACAGTGACAATAGTGAAGTTTTAGAAAATTCCGAGAATCCGGTGAATTCGGTGAATAATGAAGATCCTACAACATATAAAAACCGATTATTTCGGAATGGAATTTATGATACGGCTATGTAATTTTTTTCTTGTATAATATTATAAAAATGGTTAAAAAAGGTGGTAGTAAAATGGTCGGTGGTGGTCTACTTGTCTTGTTAAATAAATCTGTGAAAAGTGTAAATAAATCTCTTAAGGATCCTGAGAATCTTCTAATTGCATTATTAACTCTTGTCCTACTTGCTCTTATTCTATACTATGTCAAACTCTGTTTTGATGACAAGATGGAAGAAAGTCTTTAATTTTGTTTAAAAATATTTTTTAATAATTAATAATTTATTAAATTCTTTGTAATTATTATATCAATAATAATGACGTTCAATACAATTCGAACTCTTTTTACCAAAAATAACAGT